>NFZD01017405.1_pt1 | contig 56637 bp, 103 predicted proteins | sample 1095381 | NCBI WGS metagenome assembly NFZD01 (sample SAMN03609891, study PRJNA323583) | gut metagenome | isolation source: feces | host: Rattus norvegicus | place: Denmark: Riget | collected 2013 | reverse complement strand
GAGTATAGCTTAAAAGCGGTTGGATATATTTTTATTATGTTAATTGGCAATGCAATTGGCAGTTTAGTTTTTAAGCAATTAAAGAGCGTTAACAAATAAAAAGTTTTTTAAAAGATTTAGGAGAGGGAAATTTCTCTCTCCTAAATTTTCATAAACTCTTGACAAATTAGTAAAGGGTTGTTATAATACAGATAAGTAAGAGTGGATAAGATATATTTTATCTATTGTTACATATTTGTAAAGGGTGTGATAAAAATGGATAGAGAAGAGCGAATCAAGGAAAGGCTCAAATCTGATTATCAATATTTATTTACATTGGGGTATCGACCTGTTGGTGTATTTATTTATGGAGCACAAAATTATCAAATGGATACTGAAAAATCAGATATTGATACTAAAGCAATTGTGCTTCCTCGATTTGATGATATTGTAGATTCAAAAGATTGGGTAAGTAAAGATTATGCCAGAGACGAAGATGGCGGAAAGATGGACGTGAAAGACATCCGTTTAATGTTTGATTCGTATAAAAAGCAAAACGTCAATTTTTTGGAAACTCTATTTACAAAATATAGATATATTGACCGGAATTACATTTCTATTTGGGAAGGCATGATTGAAAAGAACAGAGAAAAGATTGCCAGATACAATCCAAGAAAATCAATTTTGTCAATGTATGGAAACATGAAAACGAAGTATAAGTCAATGCTTCATAAAGCTCCTCATAATGAAGAAGATATTGATAAATATGGGTACAGTTTAAAAGATTTCCATCATATTGCAAGACTATATGATTTTATTAATAGGTATATTGATGGGACAGAAAGTTATGAAGAGATTCTTATTCCAAAACACAAGGAACTTTTAATTAGCTATAAGACCACGGCTTTGCCTTTAGATGAAGCAAAAGAATTAGTCGAAGCAATGATTGCTAAGACAGAAGAAAGAGTTAATGAGAAGGTTGAGGAATGGAAAGCTTTACCCGTAGATAAAGAAGTAGAAGAATTGTTTACGAGGGTACAAAGGATGTTAATTAAAGAATCTTTGATGGCAGATTTGGGTTGCAAGCCGAAATAAAATGCTGATTTTATTTGGTAAAATTCCATTACTCACGGACATTTTTGCTGATTGTGTCTTTGTGAGAAAGACAATTAATAAGCGTAGCTTATATCAAAAATATTAATATTAGAAAAATTAATATCGAGGGTTTTATGGAAGAAAATTACATGCGACAACTTGTTAATAAGTTGAATCATTATCGTGACCAATATTATAACAACAATATTTCAGAAATTGAAGATTCTGAATATGATAAGCTTTTTGATGAATTAAAGAATCTGGAAAAAGAATGGAATACAATTTATCCTGATTCACCTACTCAAACGGTTGGCTATCAGGTGCAGAGTAAACTTAAAAAGGTTACTCATTCCCATCCGATGTTAAGTTTAGCTAAAAGCACTGACCTTAATGAAATTGAAAAATTCATTGATAACAAAAAAGTTGTTTTTATGCTTAAGTGTGATGGTTTAACTTGTAGTATTCATTATGAAGATGGTAAGTTGATTAGCGCAGAAACTCGTGGCGATGGAACAGTTGGTGAGGATATTACCAATAACATTAAAATGGTTTCTAATGTCCCTTTAACCATCCCAGTAATGGGTAGTGTTACGGTTGATGGGGAAATTATTGTTAAATGGGACGTTTTTGAGAGAATGAATGAAGAAGCTTTAGAAGGAGAAGATTTTAGTCATCCTCGTAATTATGCTTCTGGTTCTATTCGTCAATTGGATACCAAGATTACAAAAGACCGTCAACTTAGTTTTATCGCTTGGAAATTAATTGAAGCTCCTAAATTTTCAAATTCTTTTAAACAAAATTTGAATTATATGGAGCAGTTGCATTTTGAGGTCGTTCCTTGGAATATCTGTAAAGACACTTCACTTGAAAAGCTTCCAGAAATTTTTAATTGGATGTATTATGATGTGGCAGAGGAGCACGGAATTCCTGTGGATGGCTTAGTAGTAGCTTATGATGATATTACCTATGGCGATTCTCTTGGAGCTACAGCACATCATCTTAACTCTCAATTTGCGTGGAAACGTGAAATGGAGAATGTAGAAACCACTTTAAGAGATGTTGAATGGAATGTTGGTAAGAGTGGAATGGTTGCTCCTACTGCCGTGTTTGACCCTATTGACCTTTCAGGAGCTGTTACCTCAAGAGCTACGCTCCACAATTTATCTATTATTAAAGGTTTGAAATTGGGAATTGGGGATAGAATTACTGTCGCTCGTATGAATGAAGTTATTCCTAAAGTGACTGGTAATCTCACTCAAAGTAACAATTTGGAATTTCCGAATTATTGTCCGTGTTGCAGAGACAAACTTTTACATCGTGTTTCTGAATCTGGGGCAGAAACTCTTTGGTGTGTAAATCCTAATTGTCCAGAAAAGATGCTTTCAAAATTTGTCCAGTTTGTGTCTAAGCCAGCTATGAACATTGACGGTTTGAGTGAAGCAACCTTGAAACGTTTTATTGATGCTGGATATATTACAAGATTTGCAGATATTTACCACCTATCCAATTTTAAAAGAGAAATCGTAAAAATGGAAGGTTTCGGGGCAAAGTCATATGAAAAGTTGATTGATTCTATTGAAAAGTCACGAAATGTAAAGCTTGAAAACTATCTTGTTGCATTGAGTATTCCTAATATTGGAAAGTCTGCGGCTAAGACAATTAGTAAATATTTCAATGGAGATTATTCTAAGTTAGTTGAAGCTTTAAGAAATAATTTTGATTTTACTCAACTTGATGATTTTGGAGAGATTATGAATCAGTCTTTATACAACTGGTGGAACAATCAAGCTGTATATAGTTGGTGGAGACAAGGAAGCGACCTTGAAGATAATCTTGTAGCCGAATTGCATTTTATTGTTGAAGAGAAGAAAGAAGTAGCACAGAATGATTTTATTAACGGTAAAACTTTTTGTGTAACCGGGGCATTTCAAACGATGAAACGCTCAGAATTGGAAAAAATTATTACAGACCGAGGCGGAAAGCTTTCTGGTTCTGTTTCTAAAAAAACAGATTACCTTTTAACAAATGAAGCGGATAGTGGTTCTTCTAAAGCAAAAAAGGCCGCTGAACTTGGTACACCTATTATGAGTGAAAAGGAATTTTTGGAAAAGGTTGGAGTATAATGGTAGAGATTAAGAATTTTGTAGGTGACTACGAATTTCTTTCCAATTTCTTTCCTGCTAAGATTGAATATGAAGGGCTGATTTATCTTAATGCTGAGTCAGCCTTTCAAGCACAGAAAGAAAAGACCAAGGATTTGCGTAAGAAATATCAGAATATGAACCCGATGAAAGCTAAGGAATTGGGCGAAACTTGTGATAAACGTGATGGATGGGAAGAAATTCAAGATGAAGTAATGTATAAGATTGTCAAAGCTAAGTTTTCTCAGCAAGCTCCTTTGAGAAAAAAGTTGCTTGAAACAGAAGATTGGCAACTTAAGTGCAACAATGAATATGGAGATATTTATTGGGGAACTGACAATGGGCATGGACTGAATAAACTTGGTAAGATTCTTATGCAAGTTAGAGAGGAGTTTCGTTCATGAATAAACAAATGGCAGATAGTGTTGACCATACTAAAGAAGGTAACTGTTCTGGTTGTGGACAGTGTTGTTCTTGTCTTTTAATTCTTAGTGAAGGCGAAATTGCTAAGATTAAAAAGTATTTAAAGGAACATCCTGAAGTAAAAATGAATGATAGGAACTCTGCTTTGCAGAATAAGTTTGTAGATATTTGTCCATTTTTAAACGATGAAAACGAATGTGAAATTTATTCTGTAAGACCTCAAATTTGTTCCAGATTTATTTGCTCTCGTTTTAAAGACCCTAATTATAAGCCTCTTGACCATAGCTACAAGAAGATTGTAAATATGGTGGAGACCTTTATGAATAAAGAGTGTTCAAATGCTCCTGATATTAAAGAATTAAATAAAATGTATCAGGAAAAGAAGCGTGAAGCTGGAATTAAGTGAGGACAAGATGAAAACTATTTATGTTTGTGATAAATGTGGGAAAAAGTTTGAATCTGAAGTAACAGCTTATATACATGAGCGTCAATGTATTGATGGAATGGATATGAAAAAAGCTGTTCTTATGTGTGAGGAAGAATTTACTGACCCCTATGGTCAAGTTGTTTGTAAGCAGTGTGACAATCGTTATATGGTGTATGGTTGCGAACTTGATTGCAAGTATTCACTGGCTTGTGGTAAGCGAAACAATTATAAATATTTTAATGACCAAAAGAAAACGAACAATAAGGAGTAAGATATGGAATCTACGAGATGGACACTTTATAGTTTTAAAAATCTTTCGGGTTCTGATGGAGAAGGGTTAACTCAGTATACGCTGATAAGTAACATTAATGGTAAAGATGTTGTAGCTGGTGTGATTATTCAAGTTACAACTGACCGTATCTATTTTTTAGGAGACCCAGAGATTGTAAACACAAATACTTTTTTAACTGCTATGAAGGATTGGGATTTGAGGGTGGATGACACTCTCCGAACAATGGATAAACATCCTGATTATGTTGAAGAAGAAGATATTGAGAACGAAGAAGAAAGCGATGCAGAAGAATAAAAGTTAATTTTTATTTCCTCTTGACATCCTTGATTTGTTATGCTATTATTATGGCAACAAATATAAAAGGAGTATTAATATGATTGATAATAAATCTCCAAAGCTAATTGTTTTGTACGGTGGCCCTGCGGCGGGTAAATCTACTTATGCGAAGTCTATTGCTGGTGCTTATGTTGTAAGTGCAGATGAATTTCGTTATCGTTTGTATGGTTCTCAAGATAAATTTGGCAATGGGGAAGAAATTTGGAAGTATATTGTAAGTGAGATTAGAAGCAATCTCGCTCGTGGTGAAACAGTTATTTATGACGCTTGCAATTTAAAAAAGTCTTATCGAATGGATGTCCTTGATGCGGTTAAGGATATTGAATGTTGGAAGACTTTGCTTCGTATTAATACTCCTATTTGGGTTTGTCAACATCAGCATAAACACAGAGGTCGAAACATTCCTTGGGAAACTCTCAAAAAGTATTTTGATATTAAAGAATATCCTGATATGAGTGAGGGTTGGGATGAAATTAAAGATAAGAGTTTTGTTCCTTGGGCAAAGCGTTTTTATCTTGCGTCTCCTTTTTTTGAAGGGGAAGCAAGAGAAAATGCAATGAGAATTTCTGAGTGGTTCCGTGAAAATGGGTATGAGGTTTTTGTTCCCATGGAGCATAAAATTCCTAATGCTTGGGACTTGCCGAATTATGCTTGGGGAGAAAGCGTTTTTAATGTTGATATTAACAATCTTAATGCGTGTTCTGCTGTTATTTGTTTAAGTTATGGACGTATTAGTTCTGCTGGAACCAATTTTGAAGCTGGTTACGCTTATGGCATTGGAAAGCCCGTTATTGTAATTGAAATGCCGGGAGTAGAGCTTATGAGCCTTATGCTTTCTAATGGTTCTCATGCTGTTATTAGGTTTGAAGAGTTTCAAAGTTACGATTGGGAAAACCTTCCAAAAGAAATTGATAAGAATATGGAGCAAAAGTAAATGATTATTAATTTAAATTTAGATGTAATTGGAAATGCTTTGTTTATTCTTGCAAGTATGTTTTTCATGCACGTTGTAGCAGATTTTAATTTGCAAGGTATTATGGCAAGTATGAAGCAAAAAACTTGGTGGCAGAAACAAGAGGGATATGATGAAGAGGATAATGGGAATGATTATAAATTTCCTTTATTTTGGCATAGTCTTCAGTGGTCTTTTTGTATTATGCTTCCTTTGTTTATTGCCAATGGTTTAAAAATTAATTTGGTTAGCTTAATTTTCTTTTGTTTGAATATTTGGTGGCATTATAAGACTGATGACGCAAAGGCTAATAAATATTTTTTGAACCTTGTTGATGACCAGATAATTCATATTTTACAGATTGTTGCCACGTTTATTAGTTGCGGAATTTGGATGTATTTTTTAAGATGAATTATTATATTTCAGATTTGCACTTTTCTCATAAAAATATACTTCAGTTTGACCAAAGGCCATGGGATAATTTGGATGATATGAAACAGGCTTTGATTAATAATTGGAACGCTGTTGTTACTAATGCCGACCATGTGTATCATATGGGAGATTTTTGCTGGGGAAAGACTCCTGAATGGATTGAAATTCTTAAACAGCTTAATGGTAATATTCATATCGGTGCGGGGAACCATGATGTCGGTAATAGTAAAGAATTAAAAAAGTATATTGCTGATTATTTTGAATATAAAGAAGTAAAGGATGGAGACTTTACAGCTATTCTGTCTCATTATCCAATGCTTTTTTATAAACATGACGGAAGTCCTAATTATGTTATGATTTGTGGGCATTTGCACAACACAAAAGAGTGGGAGCAAATGAGGCAAATGATAGCTTGGGGACGAAAGAATTATGTACAATTTCCAGATAATCGTTTTCAAATTATTCCCGTAGAAGCGTGTAAACCATATATGCTTTACACCCCTCGAACATTGGAATATTTATTGGATTGTTTAGATACAGGAAAGATTTATGGAATTTAAATGTTTGAAAGGAGGGAACATGAAAGAATATAAAAATGATTATTAGGCAATTAAACCATTAGAAAATCAATCTTATTAGAATTATATAAATTTAATTTTATCGTCAAGAGAAAACATTCGATAGAAAGAATATTATCAAGAAAAGCATCATATTATTCCAAAATGTTTAGGCGGCACGAACGATAAAAATAATTTAATCTGGTTATTTGGAGAAGAACATTATTGGGCACATATGTTGTTAGCAAAAGAAAATCCACATGAGAAAAAACTTGTTTATCCATGGTGGAGGATGTCTAATGATGGCTTAAGGACAGTATCTCCAGAAGAATATAAAGAAGCTAAGTAGGTTTTTATATAGTCAAGAAAAGGAATTCCGCTATCAGAAGAAACAAAGAAAAATTAAGTGATAATGCAAAAGAACGTTTTGCAAAAGGTAAACATCCTTGGATTGGTAGACATCATAGCGAGGAAACAAAAAAGAAGATAAAAGAACATCATGCGGATATAAGTGGCAATAAAAATTATAATTATGGAAAACATTTATCGGAAGAAACTAAACAAAAAATTAGCAAAGCAAACAAAGGGAATCAAAGCTGGTTAGGAAAACATCATACAGAAGAAACAAAATAGAAATTAAGTAAAGCTAATAAAGGAAGGAAATTGTCCGAAGAAACTAAGCAAAAAATGAGAGGTAGGACAGGAGCAAAAAGTATTCATCATAAAGCCATAAAATGTATAGAAACTCGGATAATTTATTCTTGTGTAAAAGAAGCTGCTGAACAAACTGATAATCATCCATCCAGTTTAGCTTAGCGTGCAAGAGGAGAAACTAAAATTTGTCGGCGGTATCATTGGGAATATATAAAAGAGGAGAATAAAAATGAAAGTAACAATTTTGAATCCAGAGGTTCTTGAGAATCTCTATAAAAATCATGGAGAGTTTGCTTGCGAATGTTATGCAACGCCAAAGAAGTTCGCAGAAAAGGTCGGCAAATCTTGTGAAAAAGATGGGCATATGAGCGGTTCTCGCTGTGAATATATTAAGTTTGAAATTGAAGCTGATAGAGGTACGCTTGAACAGATGATGCGTTCAGAAATTGGTGTTCGTTATAATCCAGAAGATAAATATTATTATATGGATTTGATTGAGGCTATTCCTCGTGTTAGTCCGGATGAAATTGTAAAAAATATGCAATCTTTTCGTTATGTTGATAAAAATGATTTTACTTATGTAACGCCTCATAGTATTGAAAATAATGAAAAGGCTTTAGCTTTGTATCAAAATTGCATGAGTAATATTGAAACAACTCGAAAAGCAATTCGTCAAATTCTTATTGATGAAGATGGTTTAGATGCTCATAAAGCGGTAGAGGATGCTAATTTTGTTTTGCCCCGTGCAACTAACACAAAGCTTTCAATTGGCTTCACTCCTGAAGCTTTAATTCGTTTTATGTGGAAACGTCTTTGCACAAGAGCTCAAGACCAGATTCGAGAAGTTGCGATTGAAATGAAAAAACTTGTGACAGAAATTAATCCTGATTTTGCAAAAGAACTTACTCCTCATTGTCAATATCTCATGTGGTGCCCTGAAGGAGCTAAGTGTTGTGGCGCTTATCCCACTCGAAAAGAGTTAAAGGAGATTATCAATGAGCGCAAGAATAGTAATAATTAATGGTTCTGGTGGAAGTGGTAAATCTACTTTTGTTAGACTTTGTAGAGAGATTTGTGATGAATTAAAAGCAAAAACCGTAATTGAACTTAGCACGGTTGATTATGTAAAAGAAGTTGCTCAGTATTGTGGTTGGGATGGAACTAAAGATGAAAAGAGTCGTGCCTTTTTACACGACCTTAAAGAAGCTTTGGCTAAGTGGAACAACTCTCCTAATCAAACAGTTTTTGACCAGATTAATTCTATTATGAGGATACAGAGATTCGCTAAAAATTCTGATTGGCTGTTCTTTGTGAACATTAGAGAGCCAGAAGCCATTAAAGAATTTATTGAGCAAAATAAAGAAGCTACAGGATTGCCTATTTCCACTTTGTTGCTTGTTAATTCTAATGTCCCTGTTATTCAAAGTAATTATGCCGATAAGAACGTTGAACTTTATAAATACGATTATATTGTAAGTAACAGTTCTAATATTGAAACTTTAAAGTGTTGGGCAAAAGACTATCTTAGTCGAGTTCTAAATTTTATTTAAAAACTATTGACAAAGGACTTTATCTATGGTACACTCTCTATAGATAAAGTCCTTTATTGTGAGGTGCGATATGCGTTAGTTGACATATAAAGCTGTACAATTAATGGATGGGTGTAAAGTAATAGTGCATGACAGTGAGTACGATGAATACGACCAAGAGTGTGAGGTAAGAGTGTTTAAAGATATAGCGCCCCATCCTTTTAAGAAAAGAAAAATGATAGAATATGTTAAAAGAGTCATTTTATTTAACGAAGATTTTTTGTTTGAGTATGACCAACGAGGAAATTGTCTCAACGGAGATTTTCAAGTTTTTACGAAATAAGGTGTAATTATGGTTATTAAAATTAATTCTTATTATTATCTTAGAGAAAAGAAGATTATTACGAATACTTGGGAAGTGGATGAACCCGAAGCTCATACAATTGAATTGGGTGGGGATTATCCTAATACTTTTAAGAAGATTAAAGAATATTTAGACGATATTCATTTTACTTCTTATTATTACAATTGCCATGTTAACAAGGGAATTTACCATGTTGACTTTGGTAGTCATACCCATTTTATTGAATTTTATCAGCTTTATGGCGGTGATTAAATATGAGTTGGTTGAATGTGTTCGATAAAGCTTGGTATAATTTTTCTTGGTTTCATCCAAAGAATTTAAGGTGTTTAAAAAGTAACCTTGAGTGTGCAAAGCAAAGAATTACTAAGGGCTGGTGTTATCGAGATTGGTTTAATCTTGATGGTTGGTTTGTGACTGTTTTCCCTGAATTACTGGAAGATTTTGCTAAGAACCATCAGGGTCTCCCCAATAAGGATTATTCTAAAAATCCGCCAGAATCAATTCATTGGTATAAAGGCAACTTTACAAAAGAAGAAGAAGAAAAATATGATGCGGCTTATAAAAATTATTTGCTTGAGTTGGCTCAATATCTTCGCAATGCTGGTGTGGAATGGGAAGACAGCGAATTAAAAGATAAATATTCCTATTTAGAATATAATGATTATTGTCAGAAAGAACTTGAAAAGGGATTAGATATGTTAAAACATTGCTTTTTTGAGTTGTGGGATTAAAATTATGGATAAAATTTATTTGGACAATGCGGCAACCAATAAAGTTGACGATGAAATCATTGATATTATTGTAGAAGACCTTAAGGAAAACTGGGGTAATGCCAGTGCCCCTTATGATTTCGGTCAGCATAGCCGTTTAATTATTGAAGAAAGTCGAAAGAAAATTGCCAAATGTATTGGCGCTTTGCCAGAAGAAATTTATTTTACGTCAGGCGCAAGTGAAAGTAATGCTTGGGCTATTCATCAAAGGGGAAAGACATTAGTTTCTCCCTATGAGCATCACGATATTACAGATAACCCAAATGCAGTGGTTGTAGATGATGATTGGTTTCTCCAAGCTACTAATATGGAAGATGATATTTTTTCTCCTATTGCAGAGGAAGCATTTGAAAGCAATTTTCTTGTGTCTCATATGTTGGTTCAAAACGAAACTGGAGAAATTTTTAACCTTAACAAATATGCGGACTATGCTCACAAGCTTCATATGCCTTTTCATTCTGATATGACACAAGGATTAGGTAATATTAAAATTAATATGCACGATAATTATAATTGTGTTGATATTGCTACATTTGGAGGTCATAAGATAGGGGCTCCTAAATTTTGTGGATTTTCTTATTTCAACAAAGAAGTTTTTCCAGCATCAAAAATTAAGCCGTTAATTTATGGCTCTCAAGAACAGGGTGCTCGTGGAGGGACTGAAAATATTGCTTTTATTCATGCTATGGCTTTAGCTGTTAATAAACATTGTTATATGATTGATACTAAGCAAGCTCATTGCAAAAAGCTAAAATTGGCCTTTATGGAAGAAATGCGAAAAGATTTTGACCAAGACAATTACATGATTGTTTCTCCAGCTAATAGCCTTCATTCTATTACTTGTATTTGTTTTAAGGATGTTGAGGGAGAGATTATTCAATCTATGCTTAATGATAAGGGTATTTATGTTGCCACGGGAGCCGCCTGTAATAGTGGTGATATGAACGCTTCTGCGGCATTAACTTTTATGCGTATTCCTGATGATTATATTCGTGGAGAAATTCGTCTTTCTTATACTTTAGATAATACGGTTGAAGAAATGGTTCAAACTGCTAAGGTTTTAAAAAGTGTTTATAAAGAATTGACAAGTTTTTAAGATTGTGTTATACTACAATCATTAAATAAAAAGGTGGTAAAAATAATGGATTTCACTCCAAGTAGCTATCAGCAGAAAATTTTAGGCTGCTTTACAAGTACAAATGAAAATATTTTGGTGAACGCACTGGCGGGTTCTGGTAAGAGTTCAACCATTTGTTTGCTTACTGAACATATTGATAAATCCAGTATTTATATCGCTTTTAACGCAAGTGTGGTTGACGAATTTAAAAAGAAAATTAAGAATCCTAAAGTAAAGGTTATGACCATGCACTCTCTGGCTTATTCGATTATGCTCTATAATATTGAGCAGGAGAGCAAGACAGATGAAAAGCCAAAGGGTTTTGGTAAGCAGAGAAGCAAGAAGGAAGTTCATTTGGACAACTTCAAGCCTTACAAGATTCTCGATGATGAACTGACTAAGCGTTATGGACGCTATATGGATTTTAGTCGTAGAGTGTTTTATAAAGATCAGTATGTTTCTCTTTATAATCTTTGTTGTCTTACTATGACAGATATGAGCTCTATGACCGATGTTGACAGACTTATTGATGACCACACTTTGTTTGTTTCTTTCGGAGAAGAAGATTATCCTAAGCCCTCTGTCAGAGAAATTACAGAAACTTTGAAAGTTCTGGATACCAAGAGTAAGCAGCAATTTGATTTGGATGGAAGTATTTCTTTTACTGATATGCTTTATATTACTTATTGGAAGCTAAAGAATAAGGATTGGGAAGTTCCTTATTGGGCCCAATATACAAATGTTATGGTTGACGAAGGACAGGATTTGAGCAAGCTACAGCTTTCTTTCTTGCCGTTTATTAAGCGTTATAATGGTCGTTATGTCTTTGTTATGGACAAAAATCAGGCCATTTACGGATTTGCTGGCGGAGATACAAATGCTTGGAGTTCCATTCCTCGTTTGTTTGCCCCTGTAACTTCTTTTGACCTCCCTGTGTGCTATCGTTGTGCAAAGTCCCATCTGGAAAGAGTTAATAAGCTTTTTGATATTCCTATCAAGCCCAGACCTAATGCTCCAGATGGATTTGTTAAAAAGATTGAAAAAGACGAAATTAAAAACTTTGCCCAGCCCGGTGATTTGGTAATTTCTCGAAAGAATAAGTGGCTGGCTGAATGTGTTCTTTCTCTTGCCAAAGCTGGTATTCCTGTTTATATGGAAGATAAAGCTATGGTTGATGATATTAAGAAGATTATCACTAAGGCTAAATGTACTTCTATTCGTGGTTTAAAGACCCATTTGGAAAAGGCTATTGCTTCTTATTACGATAAGGTAAAGAAACTTGCGACAAAGAAAGCAGATTCCGTTGAAGACAATGAAAAGAAAGCGGAAGAAGTTGCAGATGCCACCAGCAAAATTGATAATATCAATTTCTTAAACGCAATTCTTAAGAGTTATATTTCTTCTGGTAATTCTCTTTCTACTTCTACAGAAGTATTTGTTAAATATATCACCAAACTTTTGAACACTACTCCCTCTCCTGATTGTGTTCGTATCTGTAGTGTTCATAAGGCCAAGGGCTTGGAAGCCGAAAATGTTTTTGTTCTTAATGAGGGTAAAATTGCTTATGATTTTAGACAGAGTAAGGAACAGAACGTTCAGGAAAAAAATCTTAGTTACATTTCTATGACACGAGCAAAGAATGGCCTTTATCTTGTTAAAGAGCCGACTAAAGCAAACACGATTAAACGTGGAGATTCTTTAAATGGTTCTTCATATTTTCTCCCGGATTTGGAATCTTCTGAATGTGGGATGAAAGAAGCTATGGTAAATGAAACTTTTAGGGGGAGAATGTATGGCGAAACGAAACAACTCAAAAAAGACCTCATGTTCTAATTGTGGAATTACTGGATGTTCTCCTCAGTGTCCTTTTTTTCCTAATACAGAGGGGGAAACAAAGTGGCATATTGGGGAAGATGGATTGAAACATAGAGATGAACCATTAATGAAATGTGGATATAATGGTTCTCCTATAACTTCTTGGAATAGAATTTGTCCTTGGAAAGAAGATAAAAGGAATCTTTTGCTTGAGAAGAAGAAACAAGAAAAAACAAATGAAACCAAAGATATAGAAAAGAAGCCATTTAAAAAGAGAACCCATAGGAGAAAGAAAAAGAGTAAAAACGAAATTAAAGAAAATAGAGAATAATATTCTATTGACTTTTTCACAAAATTTTGCTATACTTATTTTATCAAAGACAAGAACATAAGTAGACGATTAGGAGATTTTATATATGAATGACGCAATTACTTCTGAAATGATGTTTGGAATTCCCAGTGATTTTCCCCGTATTGTAGATTCTGTATCTGATTCGCTTTGTAGTGGCTATAAGGATTATTGTTTTTCTACTAAGCAATTAAACGACATTATTACTATTTGTCACAGTAGAAAAGTTACCTTTTTGTGGAAGAAAGTAAATGATGACCTTGGAAACTTGAGCTATTACGCACTTGTTCCGGGGAAGATTAAATGCGGAAAAGAGGAAGTTGAAAATGTGCAAGGCTCATATTCTGAGCTCCCTAAGAAGTACAAGTTTATTCCAAACAATAGTCGTGGAGATAAGATGATTAAAGCGTCTTATAAGCCCAACTGTAATCAATATGAAATTAATTATTTTGACGAAAACGGTAATGCTGTTTGGCGAAAAAAGGGAGTTTAATTATGGAAAATATTTTTAAGTGGCGTCCTGTAGTAGACGATGAATTTGGGGTGGAAAATCTTCCTCAAGTGTCTGATAATTATCTTGTATCTACTATTTATGGAGAAAACGGGAATATGAAAACAAACTCGTATAGTTGTTATTATGACGCTGGTAGTAAGACTTGGGAAACTATTGAGGGTGACTGTGTGGTTGCATGGGCTCCTGTTCCTAAGCCTTATAATGGAAGTATTAGTTTAGCAAGCATTAAGTTTTAAGGAGAGACAAAATGAGTTACGATACACTTGATGATAGAATGAAAAATGCTTGCGAGCACAGATATAGAATGTATCTTCCAGACCGAATCCCGGTTATTCTCCGTTTGGACGGCAAGGCGTTTCACAGTTTTACCAGAGGGTTGAAGAAACCTTTTGATGCACTGTTTATTAAGACGATGCAGGATACTATGGAGTATTTGTGTACTAATATTCAGGGTTGTAAGTTTGGCTATGTAGAATCCGATGAAATTTCTCTTTGTCTTTGGAGTTGGAGTAAGAATGAGTCCGATGCTTGGTTTGGCAACAATTTGCAAAAGATGGTAAGCATTAGTGCTTCTATGGCTGGTGTTGCTTTTAATAGATATTGGAATAGAAACGTGGCAGAGTATCTTTGTGCAGAGTATTGTTCTAACTGTGAATCTCTTATTACAGAAGAGGAAGATAAATATCGTACAACTATTAAGAATAAAGCAGAAATGTTGATGCCTGTTTTTGATTCTCGTGCATTTATTATTCCAGCAGAGGAGGTTCATAATTATTTTGTTTGGAGACAGAATGATTGTATGCGAAATTCTATTCAGGGATTGGCTCAGTCTTTGTATTCTGAACGAGAGATTCATCGTATTAACACTTCTAAGTTGCAGAATAAAATGTTTTCTGAAAAGGGTGTAAACTGGAATGATTATTCCGTGGTTGAACGTAGAGGTACTTGTATTTACAAGGTTCCTACTAAGGTAATTGGCTTGAATGGAGAAACTGTTATTCGTAATAAGTGGACTATGGATATTAATATGCCAATTTTGAGTAAGCCTGAAAACAAGGAATTTGTAACAAGCAAGGTATTTAAGAATGAGTCTCTTTACGAACCCAAAAAGGGCTAAACAACTTCTTGATTTTAGTGGTCTTAAAACTCCCAATAGCCCTATCTTTCCAACAGATATAGACGGGTTGATAGAGCTATGGGATAGGGGTTACTTTATCATAGAGATTAAATATAATGGAAAAGAAGTTCCTTTTGGTCAACGATTAGCACTTGAGAGAATGGCAGTAGATTTTTATAAAGCTGGTAAAGTGTCTCTTGTTGTAGTTGCTGACCATTATGTAGCAGATACAGAAGAAATGGTTCCTGTAGCAGATTGTATTGTTAGAGGATTATATTGGGGACAAGAAGCTCACTGGGAGAAACCCGATAAAAATATTGTAACAGTTAAAGATGCACAGGATTGGTTTATTGAAATTTGTAAGAGGATTAAACTATGAAATTTGTAGTTATGAGCCGTAGGGATGCAGTACAGTATAGCTATGTTGCACATATGGAGAGTTCTGTAATCATCTCTATATGCGATAGCTACTCTTTGTTTCCTAAGTTTAAAAGAATGAAGTCCAATGGAATTAAAGCTGTTCTGAATCTGTCTTTTGATGATGTTCAGCTTCCTTCTGACGCAAGTGAACGTTATATTTGGAAGAAAGATGAAGGGCTGTTGCTTGATACACTGGATAATAGTCCTTATGTTGTAATTTCTGAAGAAGATGCTAAAAATATTGTATTTTTTGTAAAAAAGTGGTATAATAAAGTGGACACTATTATTGTACATTGCAATGCTGGAATTAGTCGTTCCAGTGGAGTTTGTGCGGCTATTATGAAAGGTATGACAGGGGACGATTCTCAAATTTTTGACAACCCAAAATATGTGCCTAATACAACTTGTTATAAGGTAGTATTAGAAGAATTTATGAAGGAAAAGGAATAAAATTATGTTTGATTATAGCAATTTAAATAATTCTGCTTCTTCTAATTGGAGTGTTTGTTCAGGCTGCTTGTGTGCTACTGTGTGTAAGTGGCGTGATGCGGCAATGTAAGCAGAAGCAGAAATCAAGAAAAAGACTATGGTTGACCGTGATGCTACAATAAACGATGTTTATAAGATTCTTGATATTAAAGTAACTTGTAAATATAAGCAAAGTCAGCCTGTTACTCGTTTGTACAATGGAGGCCTTGAAAATATTATAATTCCTTGTAAGGCCACGGATTCAGACCAGACTCGCACGAATACTATTTCTACCCCTGAGTAGGGAAAATATACTATCTCTGCTATTAAGGGCGTTGATAGTATTGATTATTAGAAGTAAAAATTTTTAAAAAGAATTTTATAAAACCCTTGACAAACTCGCAAGAGTATGTTAAGATATATGATGTTAAGAGGGTTAAGAAATTAATTCAAATGACATCAAATATGCGGGTATGGTGGAATAGGTAGACACAAGGGACTTGGTAGTTTACCAGTGTACTTGAGATGGGCAGCACATCTAATTACCCCCAAAAATCCCTCGGTAGCAATACCATGCGGGTTCGAATCCCGCTACCCGTACCAATTCGAAAGACTTAAATACTTGCGTTGAACAAAGGGTAGCCTTTATAGATTTGTGAATTCAATATTCACATTCGAATTACTGGTGTCTTTTTCGGGTATACACGAAGCAGTAGCCAGTTTAATATCGAGGATGTAGTGTAATGGTAACACGCCACATTTGGGATGTGGAATAGCCGTTCAAGTCGGACATCTTCGACCACAATTCCTCATTCTTAAAACTGGTACTTGATAAGAAAGGAGTTCTTCAAATGCAGACAAGTGATTACTTAAAGAAAACAGGAGAAGAACTCCAATCTTATCTTGAATTTAAAAGAAGAGGATTTAAGGTAAAGCCCCAAAAGGGTAAAGGTTCTTTTAAGAGAAAAGAAAAGCACAAGGAGAAGTTTGATGACTGAACCTTTTGAGCGTGAGATTTTAGAAATCAATTTACACAAGAATAGTTTTCCTTTTACAGATAACCAGTGGAATTCTTTATGCAGAGGCCCGTTCCCTCCAAAGATATTAGTTTTAATGGAAAACTCAGGGTTTGATAAAGTAGTTGGAGCTGTAATTGGTATCACTCAAACCGATAGCGAGACCAATAAAATCCGTCTTTTATTGTGGCCTCGATTTACTAACTGCTTAACTTCTGATTTGCGTATTACCAACCTTGAATTTAACGATAATAATATGCTTTGTGCAATTTATGTCGGAGTTAAATCATAAAATGAATAGATATAAAGCTATGAACGTTGCTAAAAACGAAGAAATTCGATTTAGTAAGAATGTTAACAATTTTAAAATTGAAAAAAAGAAGTTAAGCTCAGGCTTAATTTGCTGGTTGTTTAAAAATTATCAGTTGGATGAATGGATTACTGATAGCCATTGTTGCCGTGGAGAGGATTTTTGTTGTTGGCAAGAGGCTCATTCTTCATGGATGTCTTTAGTTTATCATTCAGACAAGGTTTTACAACAAGAAATTTATAAAATTTTTCAGGGAAAGGTTCGAAAATATAAAGGAATTAATTGTTATCTTGTTTCATATGAATGGAACAATAACAAATTTATTAGTTTGATTATCCCTTTACAAAATAGGACACCCCAAAAAGATATTGAGAAGCTGAGTTTCTCAGTCGTTTAATATATTTTTTCACTTCCTTTCTTTACGTTGGTTTAGTCGTACACTTAAGTGTACTGGAAGCCTTCCACAGACTATTTTGTTTCCGAGGAAGCTTATAGTTAGGTGTAGTAAGTCTCATTTGAAAATCAGTTGTCTTAGGAGATTTTCACCGAGCAACTTGTAATAAGCGTAAGACACTGGGTACTGCAACATACCTGTCTGGTGCTTTCCAACACAATATGTCTTTGTAGCTCAGATGGATAGAGCAATTCTCTCCTAAAGAATAGGTCAACAGTTCGAATCTGTTCAAGGACACCAATTAATTAAAATAGTTTTATTAAACTATTGACAAACTTCCAAGTTTGTGTTATACTTAAAACATCTTAAGGGAGAAAACAATGACTTCACGAGATATGGATATTGTAAATGATGCTTACAATATTTGCACGGATGAAAATAAGTATTTCCCAGATGATTGTCCTCCTCCGGGGAAATTGAGAAATGCTGTAGAAATTATTGCAGATGATTTTAATATTGATTTCCCTTGTGGGTCAGTTGATTATAATTTCTTCTGCTATAAAAAGTTTCTGTTGATGTATTACGATTCTTTCGTTAGAAAGTATCCTGAAACATAAGGAGATTACTATGGCTGTTCATTTGGTTAATGGAGATATTTTTGCAAGTCCCATCGAAAAGAAATTCTTTCCTTTTGGGTTGAGATTTTATAATGATGAAGCACAGCCTTTTGATAAACTTTATATGAAGCGAGTTCTTAAAGAGATTCGTAAATCTCTTAATATTGGAGATAAATTGGCAATGCCTTTGTATAAAGGTAAAACTTACAAAGAGGGGTATCCTGATGTTGTAAAGGATGTCCTTGGACTTTGCTATGAAGTATATCTCTATGATGCTTCTTAATTAATTTGTTATAAACTCAGTTACCTATGCTTACGTTTGTCTGGTTCAGCTCATTACTTAACTGGTATCTCGGTAAGAAGTGTAGTCGGGAGCTCACGATGTTTTTCGGACGCTGGGTGTGGCTATTAGCTTACGGGTTGGTAGCCACTTATATGGAGATATGATGTAATGGTAGCATGAGACACTTCCAATGTTTTCGTGGGGATTCGAATTCCCTTATCTCCTCCATAAAAAATATTTTATTAAACTCTTGACAAACAAGAGAATCTATAATATAATAAAGGTGAAAGATATGACTGATATTACTCAGATTGTTACTTTGGTTATCGCTCTTTGTGTTGCGGTGACTACAGCGTTCCTTGTTCCTTATATCAAGAAGAAGTATGGTCAGGACAAGATTAACGATGCTCTTAATCAGGTTGAGTTGATTAAGAATTATGCTAAGATTGCCGTTAACGCAGTCGAGCAGATGTTCCCCGGTCAGGCTGAAAAGCGTTTGCAAGAAGCTACTGATTATTTCAATAAGCAGATGGAAAAGCTGGGTATTACTCTTGACGAGGACGAGGTTCGTAAGGCAATTGAGGCCGCTGTTCTGGAGTTGAACAAGTCTCTTAAGGATACGAATACTAATACCGATACTAAGACGGAGACCGATAAGGAATCTGCTTAATATACCACAATGGATAACTTAAGATGCCATTTAAAATATTATCTAAGCGTGGCGGTTTATTAAGGGAAATACGTTAGTCCGCCTTTTAATGAACTTCACAGTTCATTATTGAACCATTGAACGTTAAACTTCATATGTAAAAATCCCTGTACCCACACCTCGTTCGGGGGCGAGTTAAAACAAACCTCGTTTATATGGGAGTGTAGCGCAACTGGTTAGCGCATCTGCCTTACAAGCAGGAGGTTACAGATTCGAGTTCTGTCATTCCCACCACTCATAAATTTTTATACTTCATTTCAATTTGCGTTCGACACTCACAGCAATTTTATTAATGTTATGGAAAAACATCGTGTAGGGTTCGACTCCCTATTAGAATGGCCCTTGAGCAAGGAATGTCTAAGTCTGGTTGACCGGAATAAAAGTGTCGAGTTTGCTCACTTATATGGAGGCATGGAGTAATGGTCATCTCTCTTGTTTGCTAAACAAGCTTACCGAAAGGTAATACAGGTTCGAGTCCTGTTGTCTCCGCCACAGAATTTATTACCGCTGCTCGTAATAAATTCGTAGTATTAGAAGCAGTAAAAGCACGAGTATGGTGTTCGGCGTTGGGAACGGTCGTTAAGGGCGAGGTAAAGCTGGGTTCCCTTTTATATCCCTACTTGGTGTAAGGAGCACACCTATTAACTGATGTTGAGCAAACACCAAAGTAGCTCTTTAGTGATAACAGACGCATCGGGGGAGGTATTCTGGTTCGATTCCAGTTGTAGGGTCTAAAAGACAGTTCGGTTAGATATTTCTTGATGTCTTTACAAAAAACAAGAAATCCGTAAGGTCTGTACGAAACATTCCTTGGAATACAGTTTAGCTGGTTACAATGTATTCGACCCTAAACCGCCCTCCAAGTCTGATGGACTGGTAACAATAGAAAGACCGCTGTTTACTCAACCGGGTGCGTTAAGCCCTTATACAATGAACAAGACTGATGATGAAAATGACCAAGACAGTTGAGTGTAAGCCTCTTGTAAGGAACAGCCTCTCCTCAGCCAAACCGAGGACAGATAAGTGGAAAGCTGGTCTGTCAGTAGTCATCAGTTTTTGTTTTGCGTATGTTTAATAAAAAATAAAAGGTTGTTTTTATTATGGGTTGGTATAATAATTGGATTGATAAACACTTTGAGAAACAAGGTTATAAGATTAAATCTTGTGATAAATATGGAGCTCGTTATGAAAAATATGTTAAGAAATATGATTATACAAGTGTTATTCATATTATTCGGAAAAACAGCGGAAGACATATTGTTCAATGTTACGATGCTCAAGTTTTATACGCAAAGACAAAAGATGGTTCTAAAACAGAATTGGTAAATCAGGGAGATGATCTTTATACGTCCCTTTTGTTTTGGGTTTGGTTGAAGTATAAATGGCTTTCTCATAAATATAACTGGAAAAGGATGTAGAATTACTATGATTGAACAGTTTGTTAAAAAGCCCATTATCGTAGAAGCTATTCAGTGGACTGGCAAAAATGAACACGAAGTTATGAAATTTGTTGGTTCTCATTGTTGTCTTGTTAATAAAAGTAATGGTAAAGCGCTTATTATTAGTACACTTGAAGGAGACCACTATGCTTCTGTAAACGATTGGATTGTTAAAGGCGTTAAGGGAGAATTTTATCCTGTAAAGCCTGATATTATGGAGCAGACTTATACAAGAGTGAATTAAAAATAGTTATTAACCTCTTGACAAACTCTTTTCTTTGTGATAAGATAAAGATACTTCAAGAGAGGAGATGTGGTTATGAACGAAACTACAATAAAGCTAAGTCGGAATAATTTGTTTTGGAATCTAACAAGTAAGGAAATGCGAAATTGTTTCGATGGACTGCTTGATTTTTACAATGTTGGGTATTTGTCTGAACAGAATCCTTTGACACCTTATGCTGAAAAGTATGAGGGAAGCTACAAGAGCGGACTACACCTTATCCAGATGGAACGTGATTTGCTTTTTGCTATGGCCTATCATTCATATATTAGTGCAAAGATAAAGGAGGATTTTAGCTTTGGCACATGATACTTATCACACCAAATTTTCGGGAGAGGTTAGAATTGCTTGTAAACTTGGCGTGGTTTCTTATGAGGTTTGGATTAATAACCAGTTTTTAATAAATGCAGATAGTTATGCTAAAGCTTTAGCGTTTTTGTCTGATTATTTGCATATTAAAGCTAGGGATGAATTATCAAAACACATTTTAGAAACAGGGCTTATGAAGAAAACTTGTACGTCAAGACTCTCTCTAAAGAAATAAAAAATAAATTTTATTAAACCCTTGACAAATGAACGTCAACATGGTATAATAAATTCACAAAGTTGGTTAATCGGCAGTCGTGAGACAGGTAAGATAACTCATGAAGAAATGTGGTGTACAGCTTCGCTTACTCGAAGTGTGTAATATGTTGCCAAAAGACACCTTTCCAACTATAAATAAAAAAGGTAGCGAGTATACTTTTTTAACGGTTTTGAGTATACATCTTATATGGTGCTGAAGACAAACTGGTTGCGTCACCCGGCTTTCAATCGGGAGAGAGGTAGGGTTCAAGTCCCCCCAGCATCACCATATGGTGTGTAAGACAAACTGGTTGAGTCGCAAACCTCTCAAGCTTGAGAAAATGGGTTCGAGTCCCTCATACACCACCATGAATTTAACATTGTTAAATTCTTCCTAATTTAATTTAAGCCTTAACAGCAATTTATTAAGATATTTCAAACTCCCATGCGTGAGTGCAATTCTCACTTATTCTCCCTGAGAATAATAGACAAGTAGTAAGTCAGGAGTCCTAAATCTAAATGGGCTTAGTTATGGTTCGGTAGCTCAGTTGGTAGAGCAATTGCCTTTTAAGCAATGGGTCGAGAGTTCAAGCCTCTTCCGAGCCACCAATTTAATCAAAAAAGGAGATTTTATATGATTCCATATAAAGATGTAACAGAAGAAAATATCGCTAAAGAAGCATATAAGATTTATCCTTATGGAAGTCGTGTCTATCATACAGCCAGTGAAATTTCAGATTATGATTATCTGGTTGTGTTGAAACCAGATTCTACTTTGCTTGAAAATACCTCTAATTTTTATACTTTTAGCGATAATAGCTATCATCTTTATGATTATAAAAATTGGATTGAAGGACTCAAGAATGGAAAAATTAATCTTCTTGAAGCTTATTTCTGTTCAAGCGGAGTTAATCTAATTGAGCCTATTGATGTAAGCAAAGATTTAATTAGAGAATCCATTTCTACCACGGCTTCCAATTCTTTTGTAAAGTGTAAAAAGAAGTTGTGTGTTCCCGAAGATTATAACCCTTATATCGGACGAAAATCTTTGTGGCATAGTTTGAGACTCTTTAGTTTTGGAATTCAACTAATGGAAGCAAACTGTATCTATGATTATACAGTGGCTAACAAGTGGTATGATGATGTAGTTAATATTGACCATCCCGGAACTACAGAATGGGCGTATCTAAAAGAAAAGTATCAGCTTATTTATAATAAGTTGCATACTGAATTTAAGATTGCTCATAATAATCATAAGGAAGAGTTTATCCATTTGATTTGAGGTAATATTATGAACGCAGATATGATTGAATATTTGGCAAATATGGAGCGCAGAGTTAACAAGTTAGCTGACCAAATTGAAGAGCTTAAAACCTTATGGTAGAAACCTTTCGTAAGGAGGGCGGCTCCCAGATTTGCCCTCATAAATATGAATGGGTTCAATCAGTAACGCATGATAACACAGAAATTCAGACGTATGTTTGTCAATTGTGTGGTAAAACTTTTAAAAAGGTTGTTAATAAGAGCGAATAAAAGAAAAGTTTTATCCTTCCCAAAAACTCGTTGGAAAAATGTGTAAAATTTCCAAAAACTCGTTGGAAAAAGTGTCAAGAATTTTTAATAAGCTCTTGACAAACATCCTTTCCCGTGATATATTTAAGTTACAATCAAGAAAACAATATGGCTAACGGCAGTTGCTCCTTAATAAAAGGAAAGACGGGTCGGGGTTAACAAAGAAAGGTTAACAGGTAGTACAGCGGTAGGTAACAAATCCGCAAGTCGAAATGAGTTGGGAAATCCAAATGATACGGCTTAGTCCCTCGTAAGAGGTTGAAGAGAGATTTTCGGTAAAAGGTAACAACTTTTAACTGCTCTTCGTAATTGACCATGAAACCGGGTCATAGCTACCACGTATTGTTTTTAAGGTTTTTGAAATTTTTTTAAAAAATATTTTAAAAATCCTTGACAAACACAAAATATTGTGCTATAATTAATACACAATCAAGAGATTGATTGAACGAGTCTTGATACTCGTGTTCATGAATTACTCCTTTGTAATATATAAGCCCTAACAGCAAACAATTTTTACACCTGATGTTGGATTTGGTAAGTAGAAAATGGGCTTAGATAATAATAAAAAAGTTTAGGAGATTAAAATGAAGCTAAATAATATTAAGGAAGTAGAAGCTTTCTTGAATATTTTGTCTAAGGCTAAGGGCTCTGTTATTCTTGAAGCTCACGATAATATTTCTGGAGTCACTACAATGTCTCTTGACCTTAGCTCCGAGCTTTCTCGATTCGTTGCTTTGAGCGAATTGATTAAGGCTTCTCGAAACAAGAGTGATATTGAACTTGAATTGTTCTGTCGTAATTCCGAGGACGAAGCTTTGTTCTGTGAGTTCTTGTATAATAATGAAGATGCTCTGTAATTAAGAAAAATGTGTGAAGAGGTCACACAAAAGACAAGAAAAATGTGACAGACCTCTTCATTAAATTTTCTAAAAAATATTTAATAAAGTCTTGACAAATACAAAATATTGTGTTACAATAACAAATGTTATTTGGAGAAATGTCGTAACAGGTAGCCGAGAAGGTCTCAAAAACCTTTGCCGAAAGGCGTGTGGGTTCGAATCCCACTTTCTCTACCATGGACTTCGTGGTAGTCCAATATAAACACCACGCCCCAACTCCCGGCCTTAAATCTCGGCGTAGCGCACAAGCCTATGGTGCTCGAATGGGAAGAACACTATTGATAGAGGGAATAGATAATAGGGTGCCAATGTATTATCAACTCCTAAAAAGACTAAGATGGTGCGTGGATGTTCCACGGGGTAAGCGTTGCGAACTTACCTAAACAAATTGCTTTTCTTCTTTTGAAGATAACCAGTATCTACGAGCAAACTGTACTGGCTCCTAACTACTTATGTAGACGGATGAAAGGGATTGCTCTGCAAGTTAATGAGTTCTTGTAGGAGTGAAAAACTCAATTATATAGGGGCGAATGTTCCAAGGCTGGCGAGGCGGTCTCCAAAACCGCTTGGGTGAGTTCGATTCTCAACCGTCCCTGCCATCGCCTCCGTCTTTCCTTCTTACTCCACAAGAAGAAAAATAAAGTGGAGAATATGGGAGTGTAGTTCAGTTGGGAGAGCGCCTGATTTGCGTTCAGGAGGTTAAGAGTTCGACTCTCTTTAGTTCCACCAGTGGATACATATTCCACTCCTTTCTTAAATAAGCGCCAACAGCAAATACTTTTTTCAAGAAAAAGGAAACTGTGTGTTGTAGGTTCAAGTCCTACTCTCTCCACCATGGAGAGATAGCTTAACTGGTAGAGCAACAGATATGAAAAATGCGCTTAGTTTTATATGCGGATATGCTGGAATCGGTTTACAGGCAACGTTGAGGTCGTTGTGTTCGAAAGAACATAAGAGTTCAAGTCTCTTTATCCGCACCACAGGGCTCATAACATCTGGCCCTGAGAATCAAATCATATAAGCTCTTACAGCAATTTTTAACAAGATTTAATATTTTTGGAATTAAATGTAAATTGAGCTTGGGACGCCAAAAGAAAGGGGAAGAAAAAGTATGGCGTGAAGAGTTTTAGCCATCTTAGAAAAGCTTTTTCTTCCCTCGGCTTTATGGGTCGGTATGTCCAGTTGGCGAAGACACCGGACTGTAAATTCGGCACATTAGAAACACCGTAGGTTCAACTCCTACCCGGCCCACCATAAGAGTTAGTTGCTCTCTTGTGCTAAAAAAAGCACCGTATTAACACGAGTTTACGATAATTAACTGGCCCTCGTCTGTGGGAAAGCAGCAGTTTTAGGTTACTATAAGCCGAAAGTTTTAAGAGCAGTTTCTTTAAAAAACGTGCTATGGTTTTCTTTGCCTATATCTTTTTATCCATAAAAAGGAGACGTAGACGGCATGACTTGAGGCCAGACATCAAGCTCCTGAGACCGAAGAAAAAAGCTCCCTGTATGTCAATGGGAAAATAATCCATCTGTTCCTTCAATCTCTCTTTAATGACAGGTGGGAGGGAGTATTTTAGGTCGGCAAGACCACGAGAGAATAGCGCTGTTCTCTCCCCCCTTTGCAAAGGTTTAGTTATTAAAGGTGTTCTCAACGGAAGGAGAACTTAATTCGAGCGGAGGGTAGCTCTTACCTTTATTAACGCCAAACATTTCAAAAAATTAAATAAGGAGGTAAATTATGTACTACGATATTGATGATATGATTTTCGGTACTGATAATTACCAGAGTGAGAGATAAATTTTCTCTTACTCGCTAAGATTTAATGTGGCTACTTGTTGTTGTGAGAATAATAAGTAAAGGTCTCAAGCCCTTAACACAGAGAGAATTACACATAGCTGGTGGATGGTAAGTATCATAGGAAGCCTCATAAGCTTCTTTAACTCCGAGCGTTACGGAGACGAGCAACCAATATGATAGCGTACAGAAGAGGTCATAACTGCCATCACCTGAAATGATGTGTGACAGCTTGTATCTGTCCCGTGGGTTCGAATCCTACCGCTATCGGTTATCACGCAAGAGCCTTCACGTTGGCGATAATGTTTAAACTAATCTTGCAAAAAAAGGAAAAGAAATGGGTTATATTTATTAGATTATTAATGATATAAATGAAAAAGTTTATGTCGGTAAAACTGAATTAACTATTGAAAAGCGTTGGAAATAGCATTTAAGAGATGCTAAAAGAGAAAATATAAAAAACCGTCCTCTTTATAAAGCCATTAATAAATATGGAGAAGAGCATTTTCACATTTCTGTTTTAGAAGAATGTAACACAAAAGATTTAAGCGAAAGAGAAATCTATTGGGGAGATAAGTTGGAATCTTTTACAAAAGGTTATAATGCAACTTATGGTGGTGACGGGAAACATTATATCAATGACGATGAAATTTTAAAGTTGTATTTTGAAGGACATAGTTGTGCAGAAATAAAAAGATTGCTAAAATATGATATGGGTTCCATAAAGAAAGTTTTAACTAATAATAATATTACAACTCAAGATATATGGAAACATAGCATAGAAGTAACATATTTGCCTGTAGCTAAATTGGATAAAGAAACCTTAGAAATTTTAGCGGTTTATTCTAATTCTCAAAAAGCCGAAGAATTTAATGGAAATACACATCATATTGCAGATGTGTGTTAGGGCAAAAGAAAAACTTGTAAAGGTTACAAATGGAAGCATATTACTAAACAAGAATTTGAAGAATTTCAACGGGAAAAGATAATTTAAAAGATGCTGGTATAGCTCAGTTGGTAGAGCTACTGATTTGTAATCAGTGGGTCGGAGGTTCGAGTCCCTCTACCAGCTCCAAAGGCTTAGGAAGTAGCCTATAACTTCCACAAGGCGTGAAATTGCTCTGGCAACGAAATGGATATTGCTGATTAGCAATAACCCGGTATCTAATGATACCCTATATCGGTGCTGTGCACCGATATAGATATGGTGAGTATAGCTCAATAGGGAGAGCACTGGAACATATTTCCAGAAAATGTGGGTTCAAATCCCTCTATCACCAGTGAATTTTTCCAAATAAAAGAGGATTTTTATTATGGACGAACTTTTAATCCCCGAAGAGAATATGAAAATCTTTAAACAGATTCAAGCTTTAACGAAAGACAAAGATAAGTATACCATGAAAGATGTTAATACCATTTGCGAATTGATTGGTGTTAAATTGTTTTGGTATCAAAAGATTGTTTTTCTTCATCATCTTAATGATAAAGACTATATGAGGTGTATATGCCAATAAGAAATGAAAATATTGATATTTATAGTGATGTTTTCTTTCAGTTTTTGAAGGAACAAGAAGGTAAAGAAGAAAAAACATGGGCCTTGAGTGAGACAGAAGAAAAAATGATTGATGATATTGTTTCTAAAATAGAAGAAAGTTTTTAAGAAAATTTTTAAAAACTCTTGACAAAAGAAACTAACTGTGATATACTTAGTACATCAGTTGAGATAAGAAATAAACAAATCTTTAATATGCGGCAGTTAAGGAATTGGCTACCTTGCCACATTCCGAGTGTGGATAAAGTCCGTCAAGCACGGTGATTGCGGGTTCGAGCCCCGTCTGCCGCTCCAGAGAGACGTTTGTTTCTCTCATAAAGACATGAAAAGTTTCTCCTTTCGTGTACTTCGTAGTGGTAACAGAACGATAAATAAAATAAGCCATGTCCTGTCGGTCTCAGAAATGAGTTGGATGTCCTCTGTGGAGAATCGGGATTCGGAGGCGAAGTACACATAAAATTGTAAGAGGTAAAAAATGGAAACAAAAGTTTGTACAATTTGCCATAAAGAGCTTCCAATAGAAGATTTTAATTGGCGAGACAAGAAAAAAGGAACCAGAAGAAGCGAGTGTAAACACTGTCACACAAAATATATGTAGGATAGTATTGCAAAGAAAAGAGAATTTGTTTCATAGGTAAAAGAATAGTTGGGATGTGCAAAATGTGGTGAAACCAGACCTTATGTATTAGACTTTCATCATCTTGACCCAAGTGAAAAAGAAAATACTGTTTCAAGGTTAATTACAAACACCTCTAATATTGAAAAAGCCAAAAAAGAAATGGCAAAATGTGTGGTTTTGTGTTCCAATTGTCATAGAGAATTTCACTATTTAAATGACTTAAATCCTGATTTTACGCTTAATGATTATTTAAATTCTTAAAACATACGGGTGTAGCCAAGCGGTAAGGCAAGGGACTTTCAAGGATTAATTCAAGCAGAATCCGGTGGATTAGTTTAAAAACTGTTTCGACGGTATGTTGGTTCAAGTCCAATATCCTTGACCAGACTCCCTGACTCGCTGGTTCAAATCCAGCCATCCGTGCCATTTCCTTAATTAATAATAAGGAAAACCTTGTGATTTGGGGAAAGTCTACAACAAGTAGCCCCCCCCCGTCTTTATTGAAAAACCAAAATTTTAAGCCCTTACAGCAATTTAATGTACTTATCTGTTAAATAAGAATACATAACAGGGCTTAGTCAACTTGTTATATTTTTATGTGCGGTACTACGGGTGAGGTCGCTGACGGGCGTACTAAGTTAGGTTCGAATCCTACACCGTGCAATATTTTAAAACTAACGTTAGTAATGTTCCTTTCTTAAAATTTAGACGCTTACAGCAAATCATTAGAATTTATTACATAAAATTTGTTGCTGGAAATACAAATACTGATAAAAAATGGAAGCGTTTAGTAAACAGGTTGGCTTTCCTTAAAAGCTGGCAAGTTTTTTGTTTGCTACTTTCTTTTCTTCTTGTCCATAAAGTAAAAGAAAACGAAATGATTAATTAACCTGAGTTATATTGGCTCTCAGAATAAAAAGCCACCTTAAATTATTGATAAGCGCACACAGCAATTTTAAAAAGATATTTTTGCTTGAAATTTATAAATAGGTTATATAAATAAAAAGATACTTTTATTGCGCTTAGTTTTTATGGTGCGATAGCTCAACAGGTTAGAGCATCCGACTTATGTTTAAGTAGTTTAAAAGTAAAACACGCTTGGAGACAAGTTCTTTACTGAATATTTAAGAGATGTAAGTGCAAGACTTATCTTAAACCCCAAATCGGAAGGTTGAGTGTTCGATTCACTCTCGCACCACCATGCGCTGTATGAAAATCACATTATGTTAAGCTCTAACAGTAATCAAACAAATCATTAGACTTTTAATCTAACTTGGGTTTTAAAATAGAGCTTAGTTTAATATGTCCGTTAGAATGTTCACGTCATTTAATGGGCACCAGCTCAAAAGAGCTTTTTTCAAAATAGTATAAACTCTTACAGCAATTTTAAATCATCAAACTTGTAATAAAAATTGTAACATGGACATAGATACAAAGAGTTTAGCCTTTCTATCCCTTTAGCTTAATTGGATAAAGTTCGGAGCTTCTACCTCCGTTAATGAGGGTTCGAGTCCTTCAAGGGATACCATCCGTTGTTTTATAGCAAACAACAATTGTAAGAACTGTTAATTAAACCCTTACAGCAATTTATTTTGATATTTTTAATGCTTGGAAAATCAAAAAAACAGGGTTTAGGCTATTATATACTGCGGTGTCGTATAATGGTCAATATACAAGGCTCTAACCCTTGGGATGCTCGTTCAATTCGAAGTCACCGCTGCCAAATACAAGGGAATAATGAACAAAAACGTTATTCCCTTTTTACATATAAGATGTAAAAAACAAAACCGACAAAAATAAAAAATATTAAGGAGAAATGTAAAATGAGTTGTAATTGTGATAATTGTTCCGCTCGGCGTGAGGGTCGTAGCACTATTACCTATCGGACTTATGCTTCTGGTGGCGTGGTAAAGGCAAAGTTGGCTGATACTACTTTTGATGCTGTTTCTTTGATTTGCCGTCTGGTTGAGAAGGCAGATATGAAGACCATCGGCCTTGACGGTGTTTATGAGAATGCTCTGCTGGATTCCTCTTATCGTGGCAAGGCTCGTGCTAATATGACAGAGGGCGATATCTTCAACGAAGAGATTGGCAAGGAAATGGCAAAGGGCCGTGCTCTTGAGAAGTATCATCGAGCCATGGATAAGAAGGTTTGTGCGGCGCTTCAGGATGCTCGTAGACTGGTTGCTACGATTGAGCATTACTGTGAGAAGAAGAGTATTGACATCTCTGAGGTTCCTACTGTTGAGGATATTAAGCGCAGTCATTTCACTGGTCACTACACTCACAAGTAATAAAAGTTGAATTTTATAAAGGAGGACTCTTTTGAGTTCTCCTTTTTTATATGTTTTTTATAATAATATGTTATAAAACTCTTGACATCCTTTGCCCGAAGTGGTAATCTTTATATAGAAAAATAAAAAGGAGTGAAAGTATGCTTCGATGTTGGACTACTAAGGTTAGAGAACAATGGACATCTAATGGCTTCTTGGAAAGTAACACTTCTATGAGACGTAGGGCTCTTGAAGAATTTAACAATCAAGTTAAAAATCCTTCTGTTACAATAGTTCCTGTTTCAGTAATAGAAGAATGGCATGAAGGTGTTTTAGAGTTGACCGTTTATTATAATGCCACATAAAGAGGAGAATGAATAATGGGAATGAAAATGCCAGAAGGTGTTAATCCCAATCTTCAGGCGATGCAAGGTGGAGTAGTAGAATCTTTCTTTGCAAGTCTGTTAGATAGTAAGACACCTTTACTTGAAAAGTATAGAGCCTATGACCTTTATAATAAGGGCAAGGAAGAAGAATTGACCAGATATGAATTTGAAAAGAAAGCAAATTTTATGTCCAAGATTCGATGGCTGGCTCATGTAATTACAGACGAGTATGCTGTGATTGAAGGAATCAATGAAGAGGATAAACATATTTTTAAATGGATGTTAAAAAGTTCAAGTCTTAATGACCATTATATTATTTCAAATAATGTTTATCAGTCTTTTGATGAAGCGTTGTTTGCGGTAATTGTTTATAAGTATTCTGGAATGGAAAATACTTATTTACTTATGGAAAGCATCGGCATGAAACCAAATAACTACGAAATAAATGTTGCGAAAGGATATATTAAAAAATGAGAAAACTTGATACAATTCAGAAGAGAAACAATCTTAATGCTGTATATGCAGTAGATGAACCCGGCATTGGTAATGCGAATCACGCTTATCAGGTTGTAGTAACTAACGATAATGGGGAAGAAGTTCCCTATGCAATTACTTTCCAGAATGGGCCTCGCAAGGAAAAGGATTCTATTCATGGATTGATTGATACAGACCTATTGGAGATTGTTCGTGACCGTTTGAGGGGTTTTCAGTCAGGAGATTTTGCCTGTCGTGAAAATGCTCTTGCTCTTACTGCCTTGGAGGAGTGCTTACTCTGGATGAATAAGCGAGTAGAAGATAGAGCATCCCGTGGCGTTCTTGGAACAAATAACAAGTAATGGAAAAAGAACTTTTTCGAGTAGAAGATAAGACGGCGGAAGATGATAATGCTCCAATTCCTCTTTGCAAATTCTGTTCTAAACCGATGATTCGTTTGCCAAGGAACGAAAAAATTGGGGCAGGATATACTTGCGATTGTGATAAGTTTCAAGATTATATTCATAAAGACCTTGAATTACAGAATTATAAAAAATTGCTTGCCACTATTGAAGAGAAAATTGCTGTAACAGAACAAGAGATGATTGATATTGGCAGAGAATCTAATTATTACCTCTTAGTAGAAAACGCCGTTCGCAAGAATATGTTTTCTAAAATCAAGACCAAAAAGGAAAAAGTAGTATCTTTTGAAGATGTAAAATCCAATAAAGATATGGTTGATGAAACAAAAAAATCAACTGAAAAATATTATTTTTATCCATACATTACTTAAGGAGTGAGAAAGATTTCAGATAATACTAATAGAATTATTCATGGCATATTAGGAATGGTTCTTAATTTCTTTTATTTCTTTGTAAACTATATGTATGTAAAAAGAGAATTTCCTCGACATATGGTTTGGGATATTGTTCTTGGAGTAATTTTTGTGGTATGGATTCTGTATTGTTTTACTTTTGGAGTAAAATGGGAAATGAAGCATTTAGAAGAGAAAGCCAAGAAGATAGAACAACAAGAAGATGAATTGTTATATAGCCTTGAAGAACACATGAGAGATTTAAAATCAACTCTTAAAGAGCAGAAAAAAGAAAAAGAGAAATACAAAGAAAAATTCATAAAAAAATAAAAAAGAAATTTTATTATCTTATTGACAAATGATTTAATATCTGCTATAGTATAATCATCGAAGGGAACAGTAAGTCCACTGTTTCAGAGACAGGGTAGAAGAAGCTCTTGGTTGGTGCAGACAGCTACTTCGACTTATAATGAATTCTGACGTTAAACCTTTTAATTCAATGTTACTTACTGGGAGAACTAAAAGAACGGTTTTCCAGACCGTAAAGGAGTTTCGTCAACTCAGCTACTAAGCTTATCATTAAGGGTGCAGTCTGCTAAGTGCTTTTAAGAGATAAGGCTTGCAAAAATTCCGATGGTTTAGAGAAGCAAATGGTCTTCGGGAAAACTCTTGGTGGGTGCTTCGGCACAAATGGGCAAGGCAACCTATGGGTTAGCGTTTGTCGAGTAGGAAATTTTGCAATAAGAAAGGATATTATTTATGAAGAATCAAAAAGAAAAAATTCGAATTCGTTTCTATAGAACCAATGGTAGAAAAACCAATCGAGAAGCTAATGGACAATTTATAAAAGAATTTAATTCTATTAGAGAATTAAAAACCTTTATTTCTAATCTTCTTTCTTCTCGTATTCATTCTTCTCGTTCTAATATTTATTACGTTAATCTTTGTGAGGATTAACTCCTTCTCAATATCAAGCTTTTTGTCAGAATGAAATGAGCAATGATAAGATTAAAAGAGCTGTTGAGCATTGGCGCTGGGAGCCTAAACCTTCTTTCGAAGATTGGAAAGCATTATCTCATGATAGCTACAAGAAGTCTGTAAAAGAACAGAAAAAATGTATTAAAGAATGTAATAAGAGGAGATAAATCATGACAGATTTGGATTTGGGCATTATTTATTCTATTAAGCATCTTGATGAAGAAAAATCTTGTAAGGAAAGCATTAAAGATTTTCTTCATAAATACACTGACACTCCCAAAGAGTATCCATATTCTGACACTGAACTTTATCGGATTTTGGTAGAGACCGTAAAGAGTTATATGGAAACTGCTGAATCTCCTCGTTTGGATATGTACAATTTCTTTGATTGTCTTAAGGTTACAAATCCGTTTATTGGCAATCCAGAAGAACAAAAGATTATTCGAGAATATGTGATGAACGCCATGATTGGTATGCTGGACATGGCGAGAGTTAAGCGTCAGGATAATAATGGTGTTTATCAGTATGTCAATGGTTTTCGTGAAATGAGAGAGGATTATTCCGATGTTTCTTAAAACGAAAAATGGGATTTATAACTTAAATACAGGTTCTTTATATATTTTAGATGCTCCAAAGAAGAAATATGACTACAATTTCTATGGTAGTGAAGTTGTTTATAACACAGCTGGAAATCCACAATTAACAGATTCTGTTGTTTATCGAGACGATAGAGAATGGTGCGAAAAATTTCTTCAAGCTGTTTGGACTGAAATGAGAAATACAGGCCCAAATGCTTTCATTGATATTAAAAACCTTAAAATCGAAGAAGAATAAATTTAAGAACTTGTCAAGAAAAGTTAAAAACCTCTTGACAAGTTCTTTTTTTGTGCTATATTAGCATTAGAAAATAAATTAAAAGGAGAGGATATTATGCCATACTATTCCAATAAAGGCTGGACAAGGGTTTATAAAGTTACTTTTAATGATGTCAATATTTTTCTTCATAAGGTAAACCATAGAAACCCTGATGATTCCATTGTTGAAACCATTGAACTGGAAGATGACAATTCCCTTGTTATTACAGAGGAACAACTTCCAGTCGTTCAAAAGTTTGGAAATGGCATTAAGAGTATGACTTATATTGGGAAACTTTTTGGTCATAAATCTATTGTTAATAAGGAAGAAGAAAAGGAGACGTAAAAATGAACGAAAACATGGAGACCTTTACTATTACTTGTACAATGAAGAAACGTTGGATAAATGATTTCATGTCGTTGCTTAAATACATGGAATCTTGTGGTAGGCTTGGTCATTCAGCACTTGTTGGTTTTTACTCTGACGGGGATGGAGACTTCCGTCCCGAATTTAAGACGAATATTGAGTGGACAAAACAGAATGGGTACACTCCTGAAACTATTAATAAGGATTATGCGCCCAAAATCCCTGAGAGGATTTTTGATGCCGGATAAGAGGTCAGCTTATCCAGAATAGGAGTTCATTATGGATGGGACAAAGATTTAAGCCAAATGAACAAACGGTTGATAAAACTCCGTTTACGCCAGAAGAATTTGCTAAAAAAGCTCAAGAGTTATGGGAAGAATATCAAAAGAATCCTATTCCTCGATATGGTCATTTAACCGTTGATAATTTTATGTGGGACGTTTTATATGCCGCAGGATATGAAGAACGGTTAGAAATTTTAGACCAGATTCCAATGACGTATTAAAAGTTTTAAATTAAAATAATTTAAATAAAAGGAACTGTTGACAAATGAAACAGATTCGAAGAAATGTTTTTGAGACAAATAGTTCATCTTCTCACGCTATTTCTTTTAGTGATAGCAAACATAATCTTGATTATACTCAACTTGTACCTGATAATGATGGTGTAATTCATTGTCATTTTGACGAGTTTGATTGGGGGTATTATGGACTGGGAGACACAAATTCTGCCGAAGTAAAACTTAATTATCTGATTACTCAAATTTGTGAGACGAATGATTGTATTCGTCCATGGTGTTGTAAAGAATATGAGCTTCAAGAAACTGCTGAATCCGTAATGGAAACCGATGATTTCAAGATGCTTGAAGAAGACATTATTCATACATTAAGAGAACATGATACTAATGCTAAAAAGATTGTTGTTGACGCAGAACGAGAAGGATATGTAGACCATCAAAGTGTTTGTGCGATAAGGAATATTCTTCCTGATGAATGTGGAACATATTCTGATTTTGTTTTTGATAAGGGATATGATTTACTTATTACGAACGACAATGCTTATTCTGAAGATGATTTGTTGGAAACCGCTCAGAATAATGATTCAACTATTGTAAAATGGTTATATTAAAAGGAGAAACAAAAAATGGATAAGGGTTATATGTTTAAGGTAAAGAAGAAGGATGAAATTGGAGCTCCGATGTGGAGAGTGTTTCAGATTATGCCGATGCCCACTCAGTTTGGTTCTATTAGTTTCCAGTTGCTTGGTTATAATGAGACAACTAAGGTATTTGACCTCATTGATGCCAAGGACTATGAGATTGTAGACGAAGTGGCGAAGTCTGCTTTGCTGTAATAAAATGGATTTTTTATTTGGATAAAATTTTATAACGTTCTGGTGGGTACAAATGGAAACTTTTAGACGATGTAAAAAAAGAATTTTTCATTAAAAAGTTAAAAATATAATAAAGAGTGGAAGTAATAAAAATGAAAATTATTAAGCCCCACCGTTATGAAATTAACCCGTCTGTAACGGAAGATTTATTGGTAGATGCTGGATTTAAGAAAGGTTATTGGCTGGCTGCTTCTGAACCCGGTTATGTAGAAGACCATTGGTATTCCAAAAATTATATTCTTGATAATAAAGCCGATATTGATGTAACTGTTGCTATTGATATTACTCGACTTGATAAATGGAATGATTTTGATGGAATTGAAGTTATTGATGAAGATTTTGGTCAGCCATACTATCCTTTTTATAAATATCGTGAAAAGGATGGAAAGCATTTAATCTCTGGTCATTTTCCTTTCTTGGAAAAGATTTATCAGGTTTATGATAAAGAAATGGATAATCTGGCTGAACAGGGAATTTTTGTAAGAAAGGATATTAATAAATAATATGCCTATTGTTCTTGATGGTAAAAAGGTAGCAAACGAAATTGCGGAAGATTTGAAGAAGCGTTGTGAAATTCTTAAAGCCAATCACATTTTTCCAAAGCTAATTATTTTTACCAATACTGATGATGCAAGTAAAGTATACGTTCGCAATAAAGTAAAGCGTTGTGAAGAAATTGGAATTGAAGCCATTACCTATCCAATTTCTAAATTTGAAGATTTTAATATTGCGGCTAAAGATTATGATTTTTGTGAAACTCCTTATATTTTGCAGGAACCATCTAATCTAACTAAATTTCAAAATATTGTATTCGTTGACCAGTATTATCATACAGATGTAGATGGTTTTAGCGCAAGCAATCTTGGTAAACTTTTTAAGAACGAAGAAAAAGATGGCTTGACTTATTTTAAGGCTTGCACCCCAAAGGGAATTATTACTCTCCTCGATTATTATAACATCCCTATTGAGGGTCGAAAAGTTGTAATTCTTGGACGTAGCAACATTGTTGGTAGACCTATGGCGGCTATGATGCTCAATCGAGATGCTACCGTTTCTGTTTGTCATAGTAAAACTCAGCAAAGGGTACTTGAAGAAAAAATTTGGTCTGCTGATATTATTGTATCAGCGGTGGGTAAAACTGGTATGCTTTCTGGTTACACTTCTTCATTCTATGAACAGACGTTCCCTCATAAAATTTTAATTGATGTGGGAATGAATCGTGACGAAAACGGTAAGCTTTGTGGAGATATTTGCAAGGAAGCTATTGAACATTGCTATGCGTACACTCCCGTTCCCGGTGGGGTTGGCCCTATGACTGTAATTTCTCTTTGTGAAAATGTTATTGAATTTTATGAAAATGGAAAGGATGCTTATCTGTGAGACAAATTAGACTTGGTATTTTTGAAACTAATTCTTCCTCTACTCATAGCTTGGTGATTGGTACTCCAGAGCAGATTGAAAAGTGGGAGAATGGAGAGTTGTTTGTTAATTATTGTGACGATTACGCAACAGAATTTAAAACAAAAGAAGAACTTGACCAAATGGAAATTGGAACAAAAGAAAATGGACACTATTTTTACAGAGAAGATTGGAAGAATGGAGAAGAGTGGGACGAAGCAACAGAATATCTCGACCACGACTCTCAAATTATTACGACTCCCGGTGGAGAACAGCTTTCAATTGTTTGCGCTTATGGTCGAGATGGCTAATTATTAACAAATTGTAAACAAGAGGGTATTAGAGAAATTTCTTTAATATCCTCTTGACTTTTACAAATCCATATGATAATATAAAGCTACAATAAATCAAAGGAGTTGTGTTTATGAACAAGATTAATGAAAAGGTATATTGTGCTTATGATACACTAAATCCTTCTATTGACCGCACGACAGGAAAAGAGATTCATGTTTGTAGATATTATAAGACAATCTTCTGCAACAACTGTTCGTCACGGTATGATGGTGAACGAATTAAGAAGTATATGGAAGCCAACCCCCGTGTTGAAAATTAAAAAGGAGAGTTAATTATGGGCTATACTACAGAATTTAATGGAGCTATTTCCTTTAATAAGCCAATTTCTTCAGAGCTTAAAGAATATATTAACAAATTTAGTTATATTCGTCACATGAAACGAGACAACGAAAAGATTAAGGAAGTGTTCCCAAATTGGAAAGACCTATGTTATAATGGGAACTTGGGCAAAAAAGGAGAATATTTTATTGGCGGCTTGGGTTTTGCTGGACAGGAATCTGATGATTCTGTAATTGACTACAATTATCCTCCTTACACTCAAGCTGGTCTTTGGTGTCAATGGATTATTAACGATGAAAACGAGCTTGTTTGGAACGAAGCAGAAAAATTTTACAATTATGTTGATTGGTTAAAGTATCTTATTGATAATTTTCTTGCTCCCAATGGATATGTTGCCAATGGAATTATTGATTACCAAGGAGAAGAGCCTTGGGATTTTGGATATATTGAAGTAGTTGATAACGAGGTTTATAAAAGACCATCAAAAAGGAGATAATAAATTAAGACCTATGAGGATTTGGAGGCATAAAAAGTGAATTTTATTCCCGGTGTTACCCTTTTGAATATGTATCTTGTTTCAGATAAAGTTCCTATTTGGGGCACTGTTTTACTTGGCCTTTGTGCAACTTTTTTTATTTGGGTCTTAAGTTATGGCTTTGATAAGTCTTGGCAAAGATGGTTAGCAAGAGGAATCCTTGGAGTGCTTTTATGGTCTTTAATGGCTTATTTGTCTTTGTATCCACGCTTTTGGATGAATTATGAAGTTACAATAGACAACAATGTTTCTTATGTAGAGTTTTCTAACAACTACGGGACAAATATTCCCCGAAATGGAGAAATTTATACAATTACAGGGGAAACTCATGAGGATTGGCTTTGGAATATGAAGGAGTACGAAAATGAAGAATTGGGTAAGCTATCAGAACGGTAATTACACCGTAAAATTGGATACCGAAAATGGCACGAAGATTCGTGAAAACGACCTTGACTTTTTCGATGCGGAATTTCCTGAAAGCGCAGATGTTAAAATCACGAACAGGTGTTCGAATGGTTGCTCTTTCTGTCATGAGGGTGGCACTAAGGATGGAAAGCATAGTAACGCTCTTCATTCTCCTGTTTGGGAGAGCTTCCATCCTTATACAGAGGTAGCCCTCGGCGGTGGAAATTTGATGGAATATCCTGACTTTGTTCCCCTGCTTGAGCGTCTTAAGACTTTGAAGCTTATTCCCAATATTACAGTTCATCAGTGGGATTTTGAAAAGAATTTTGACCTGATTAAAAAGCTTTCTGATGAAAAGCTGATTTATGGTCTTGGCGTTTCTCTTGATAAGGTTACGCCTGAATTCATTGATAAGATGAAGCAGTTTCCTAATGGTGTTATCCATGTTATTAACGGTATTGTTACTGGCGTACAAATGATGGCACTTGCTAATAATGGCCTTAAGATTTTGATTCTGGGGTATAAGACTGTTCGCCGTGGCAATAAGCTTTATCATTCTAATGTTGGTTATGCTATTGACAAGCGTAAGACCTTGCTGTATAATCAGCTTGAAAAGATTCTTAAAGAGAATTGGTTTAAGGCTGTCAGCTTTGATAATCTTGCCATTAAGCAACTGAAGCCACAGCGTCTTGTTTCAGAGGAATACTGGAATACTTGCTTTATGGGCGACGATGGAATTGATGGACACCAGACTTCTGCAAGTATGTATATTGACCTTGTAGAAAATGAGTTTGCTCGTAATTCCTGTGATGTTGACCATCGTTTTAAGATTGAAGATAAGACCGTTACAGAGATGTACCAGTTTTTGAAGAGGATGAAATAAATGGGGAATAAATTCAATGTAATTAAAATTGAAGACCTTGAAAAAGCTATTGATGATGCAGATTATGATGTTTATGATTGGGAAGGAAGTGGAATTTCTAAGGGAGAGCTTTATAGAATTCTGGAAGAACTTCCTAAGTATATCGCAACAAGTTTAATTAAGGATGATTAAAAATGATTAAAGATAATGAAATTTATCGTATGCCAAACGATTTTGAAATTGGTAGTATTCTTTTTGATTATGCGGAATCTTTAAAGAACGCTGACACTTACGCCGAGGAAGATGCAATTAAAGCTGAATATTCAAATTGCATGAGAATCCTTTTTAAAAAGGGTTTTGGAGATGTTTATACTTTTGACAACTTCATTTCTCTTGTTGATAGCACTTGTATTCTCAACTACGATGGATGTGGATATATTGTTGACAAGGATGGGAAAGAAATTGAACCCGTTAATTGTAATGTTTCATGGCTAAAAAAACATAAGAAGAAGAATCATTATATTACTTGGTATAATAAGTAAGGAGTTATAAAAACAAATGAAGGCTAACATTAAGTTTACCAATAGTTCTGATTTTACTAAGAAGCTTAAGCCGAATAAATGCTACGTTGGTAGTAAGGCAACCTCTAAAAAGGGTTTGGGGACTTATAAGAAGAATAAGTTCACTAAGGAGCGAATGGATGAACTTGAAGAGGAGTTTTTTGAAGATGAAGATTACATTTAAAAACGTCTCTAAGATTGAACTAACTATAGATTCTTCTGGACGTGGTAGTGTTAAAATAAGTTGTCCAATTGAAGGGACTAACGATTCTGAAATCGAATTGTTTTTTAAGAGTTGTGATTTTGAAATTTCAAACAATGAAATTATTATTAAGAATCTGTACACAGAAAATTCTTACCCAGCGGTAATTGCTGGTGAAAGGTGATTTATGACTTTTGAGGAACGCTTTAACTGGGTTGATACCACAGAGGGACAAAAGCTTTATTATGATTGGATAAAGAAACTCTGTGATAGAGTGGGAGAAAAAATCAACACCAATATTCACATGATGGATAATGGAGAATATTTTGTATACATTAAGCCGTCTGAAAAAATGAAAGAATATTTGTTAAAGCGAAATCCGACTGTTGATTTTTCTTCTGATACTACCAAAGTAAAAATCTTCTTTACTATTAAAAATACAATCCTTGCACAACTAAAAATTATTATCCGAAGATATGAGAAAGGGTTATATGATGGTATCCCCTTGATTACTCTTTATGAGAGTATTGAAGAAGCAATTGAAAGGGATATTGAAAAGAAGGTTCTTCATGCAGAAGAATACTTTTTTGAGCATCATCCAGAATAAAAGGGTAGATATATGATTAAAAACAGAGTAAAATCTTATAAAAACTTGTTTCATCTGTCTCACACTCCTAATTTAACTATTCTTAATCCCAGAGTCCCAGAAACCGCTATTAGTTATTATGAAGATACAAAACAAAAAAGAGTTTGTTTTTCAACATCTATTAAAAGATGCTTAACCGCATTATGTGATTGTGATGGAGTGTATTATGTTTATGTTCCTGTAAATCAGCATAAAGCATATTCCCCTTCTCCAGAGGAAGTTATTGATGTAAGCCAGACGAATGAAAAATGGATTACTCGTCCAGTTAAAGTTAAATGTATAGGAACTATTGTTCCTACCACATATACCGTACAAAAAGTTTATTTCCCAATCCATGATGAAACAATTTGGATGTTTGTTTATAATTGGAAATGGGTGAAAAACTAATTAAAAGATATTTAACAGACCTTTTAAAAAATAAAAGAAAATTTTTATTAACCCCTTGACAAGTTTCTATAAGTATGCTATACTTATCATTGTTAAGAAACAAAACATTTTGTATATGCCTACACAGCAATTTTAAGAAAGGCATAGAAAGGAATTTATTTATGTATAACAAGAATACTTCTAAGAAGAACTCTAACAAGGCTTGGGCTCCTCGTCCTGAGAAGCCTACCAAGAAGTCTGCTCCGAAGTCTCGTCAGAGCAAGTTTGTTGACCAGATGAAGCAGACTCGTAAGAAGCTGTATTACGAGAATGTTGAGCTTCCTGCTATGGACTCTAATCTGACTTTGACTGAGAACGGTGCTGTTGCATACAAGTCTTCTGGCTCTGCTCTGGTTGACATTAACTTCAAGATTTCCGCCATGCGTGAAATGGAAGAGGGTCAGATTGTTGCTCTGTTCCGTAGGGCTTATGCTGAGAATCCTCGTCTGGCTATGCGTTGGCTTGGCTATTTGATGGACATTCGTCAGGGTCAGGGTGAGCGCCGCTCTTCTATGGTTATCCTTAAGGATATGATGAAGAATGGTGGAGCTAAGATTGTGTCTCAGGTTATCGAACTCATTCCTGAGTATGGTCGCTGGGATATGATTTATAACTTCATTTCTAATCCTGTTACTTCTGAAACCGTTAAGAAGATGATTAAGCGTCAGTTTGCAGAAGACAAGGCAAACATGAAGGTAGGAAAGCCGATTTCTTTGCTTTCCAAGTGGGCGGACTCAGCTACTTCTCGTAGCAAGGAGACTCGCAAGAATGGCTTGTGGACTGTCCATGCTCTTGGTATGACTGAAAAGCAGTATCGCAAGATGTTGTCTTCTATGCGTAAGTACATTGACGTTGTTGAGCGTAAGATGTCCTCTAACAATTGGCAGTCTATTGACTATGAAGCAGTTCCTTCTAAGGCTAACCTCAATTACAATAAGGCCTTCTTGAAGCATGATGAAACTCGCCGTAGAGCTTATCTTGATGGTCTGACTCGTGGCGAAGCCAAGATTAACGCTTCTGTTACCAATCCTTGCGAGATTCTGAACAAGTATCATCAGGTTTCTGGCTGGTACTCTAATCCTGATGCTGCTTTGGAGGGTATGTGGAAGGCTTTGCCCAATCTGATGGAACCCAACAAGTCCATGCTCGTTGTGGCTGATGGTTCTGGCTCTATGTTGTCTCGTTGTGCTCGTAACATTTCCTGTTTGGATGTTGCTAACTCTCTGGCAATTTACTGTGCTGACCGTGCTAAGGGAGCTTTTGCTAACAAGTACATTACTTTTAGCATGACCCCGAAGTTCGTTGAGTTTGGCAAGGACTGGACTCTTCAGCGAAAGATTAAGGAAGCAGAGCGTCATAACGAGCGTGCATGTACCAATCTGGAAGCTGTGTTTGACCTGATTCTCAAGACTGCTATCGACAATCATTCTCCTCAGAGTGATTTGCCTGAAAATATCCTGATTTTGTCGGATATGATGTTTGACTCCATGTGCTCCGCTGGAGTAAGCAGGGACGCTTACGGTTGGCTTAGGAATGTAAAGGTAACTAAGAGCTTTATGGATACGATTAAGGCTCGTTTTGAAGCTCACGGCTATCATCTTCCTAAAATCGTATATTGGAATATCGCTGGTTTTGGACGAAAGGATGCTTTCCCCATTACTCAGGATGACCGTGGCGTAATGGTAAGCGGGTATTCTGCAAATACTTTGCGTATGGTAATGAGCGACAAGGCAGACCCCTTTGATGCAATTCTTGATGTAATTGCAAAGCCTCGCTATACTCCTTTCGAGAAAGCCTTGGCTTAATAAATAAAAATACGGGAGGGAGATTTTCTCCCTCCCTTTTGAGGTTTATATGTCAAAAGTAACATTAACAAAACAAGAAGAAGAAAAAATAATAAATCTTTATCAAAATTAGGAGAAAAGTATTTTAAAAATACATGAAGAAACACAAATAGGTATAACAGTTATTTATAGAATACTTAAAGAAAACAATATCTTTATTAGGAATAATAATTATTATAAGAGTAAAGATATAGATAAAGATTTTTTCAAAGAAATTAATACAGAAGAAAAAGCTTATATTTTAGGTTTCTTTTGTGCAGATGGGGCTATAAGCAATAAAAAGACTTTTTCTATACGAATAGGATTAAAAGATATTAATTTGTTATTAGCCATTAGAAAAGCTTTAAAAAGCAATCATGCAATTTCTATTATTGCTGTAAGTCACGGCTTTTTAAAAAAAGATGGAACAACTTCTTTAGCCTGTAATTTAAGCGTTACTTGTCCACAGATTGTTTCTGACATAAAAAATCATAATATTCCCGTAGATAAAACTCATGAATTAATTTTCCCTACAGATATACCCTCTAATTTAATTAAGCATTTTATAAGAGGATATTTTGATGGCGATAGAAGTGTTTTCTTAAAAATGGATAGACGTTTTTTAAAAACAAAAGAACATCCTGAAGGTTATTTATGGGAAAAACGAGGAATTGGGGTGTCAATGGTGGGAACTTCATCTTTTTTAGAATCTGTTGCTCAATATTTAAGGCCAATTACAGGTCAACAAGGGAATATTCATGAAGATAAAAAGAAGCATTGTTCTTCTTTTATGTTTTCCCGGAAATCTTGTTTAAATATATATCACTATTTTTATGATGATGCTACCATTTGGTTAGATAGGAAAAGAAGAATTTTTGAGGATTACTTTAAAATAAACTCTTGACAAACAAAAATTAGTGTGTTATATTAGGAGTACAAAATAAAGGAGTGAAAAACATGAATATTTCTTTTCCTTATAAGTATTATATTTTTGCAGTTAACCACAAGAACAAAAAGAGCAAAAAAGAAGAAGTCTATTTTGTTGGTAGGGACTCTCTTTCAGATTATCCCTCCAGCTGGTGTTCTTATAAGGAAGCTACTCATTTTAACTCCTTAAAGGATGCTTTGACTTTCTTTGGCGAATATAAAAATTACATTGTAACAAATAACAATATATTTGAAACGTCTAATCCTCGAATTATTAAGGTAACGTGTATTGAAGACCCAATTGTTCAGTTCAACATGGAAAGGAGTCTGTAATATGGGGCTGAATTTTTTTGAAAAGCTAACAGACAAACAGCTTTTGGCTGTCTACAATCAAGCACAGCAGATGGAACAGAAGAATACAAAGAATGTAGAAATGAAGCTACAAAATCCACTTTTCAAAAAGGCAGTAGATTTCTACGACCGTATTGTAGATACGCCCAATCGAGTAGCGCTTGACCAACTATATTGTGAAGCGGCGAGACGATGGGCGAACACTCAGATGATGAAGATGAATTAATCACAACATATAGTGGTTAAGATTTTAGAGAAGCACAAGATATTGTGGTGAAAAGGGAAATAAAATGACTATTTTATCTGTTACAGAAAAAATTTATAATCTGTTCTGGAATGATAAGGATTGGACTTCACTTTTGTTAATTGTTGGTATAGCGCTCGTTGTTGCTGGTATTGGTATTTTATCAAACTATAGAATGGATGGATTTTTTGGCCTTGTTCCTCTTATTTGTGGGGTTTCTATTATAGGGACTCTTGTCTTTATTGGGAAACAAGAAAAATATCAAATTCCTTATAATACCTATGAAGTCATGCTTGATGAAAGTGTAGCTTTTGTAGACCCTATTAATAAAGATTTTAAAATTGAATCTAAAAAGGGAGAGACTTCTATTTTTACAGTAACTCCAATTATAGAAACTGCTAAGGTTCCTACTTTTGAAGTGGGAGAATATATTAATACAAAGGAGTATGTAAACAATGAAAGTAATTAAGCCGCCTACTGCAATTACTACCGAAGAAACTTGTAAGAACTGTGGGGCTGTACTTGAGTTGAATCCTTGGGACTACAAAGAAAAAACTCGTACTCATGGAGACATTTTTGGAGATTGGAATTTATTGTATGCTATCGAAAGAAAATGGTATGTTTGCCCGTGTTGTCATACAGTTAATGTTGTGAAAACACTCATTGATGGAAAGGAAAGTGTGTCGTGACTGTAAAAGAATATAATAATTTTTATATTAGATGCAGTAATGCTATCTGTTTTATTCGCAATTTAAGAGATATTCCAAAAAAGTTTCTGACTTCTACAGGAATATCTACTGAACTGGATAATTTCGGGTTTGATAAAAATATGGAAGATTTGATTGTTAAAGCTTTAGAAATCTATCAAAACGATATGAAAAGCGAAATTGAAATGGAGAGATAAATTATGACAGGGTATGAAATATTAAATTATTTATAGAAATTATCCGAAGAAGATTTACAAAAAGAATTTGTTGTTAGTGACCCATTTTTACCTCAAGTAAAATTTTCTTTTTTAAAAAAAGGTATACCAATAAAAAATATTAAAGATAATATCTTTTAGCCAAATATTCCAGCAGAATATCTTAAAAATAATTTTGCCAATTTAACAGGGTGGATTATGTCTGAGCATGGACAACCTGATAGTAGAATAACAGTATTATCTTTACATCATATAAAAGATTATGCAAATTCAAGGAAATATTATTGGTCATGTCAATGTAAATGTGGAAATATCTTTGTGACTTCAAGTCAACAAATTCTTTCTGGAAAAACTAAATCTTGTGGATGTTTACAAAAAGAAAAAGCATCTTTTTATGGAAAGAAAAATTTTGGCAAAGGGGTTATAGATTTAACTGGACAAACTTTTGGGCGATTAAAAGTAGAAAAATTAACATCAAAGAGGACAAAACAAAACAATAGTATTTGGGAATGTTATTGTTCTTGCGGAAACCCAAATCCAGTTTATGCTAATAGTACAGATTTAAGACGAGGAAAAATACAATCTTGTGGTTGTTTAACTTCTTTTGCTGAAGAAGAAATTCAAAAAATTTTAAAAGAAAATAATATCCCTTTTGTTTATCAATATACAACAGAAAAATGCAAAGATAAAAATATGTTGCCTTTTGATTTCGCCATTTTAAATGAAAAACAAGAGGTTTCTTATATAATTGAATTTGATGGAAAACATCACTTCGAAGATTGTCATGGATGGAGTAATTTAGAATATGTTCAAAAGCATGATTTAATGAAAAATAATTATTGTTTTGAAAATAATATTCCACTTATTAGAATACCTTATACTGTAAAAGAAATAAAAATAGAAGATTTAAAATTATCTTCCACTAAATTTTTAACAAAAAGGAGTGATTAATATAAGTTACGATATTTCCTATCGAGTGCGCTGTCTTGAAAAGCCCGATGTTTGGGTAGATGTCGGACTAATTGATGCCAATATTACTTACAATGTTGGAGATATGATTCGTGCATCAACTGGTCTTGAATGGAAAAATGAGGCTGATAACGGACTTGTAAAGGATGTAATTCCCTATATTATTAAGGGGCTTGACGAGCTTGAAAAACATCCTGAAAAATATAAGAAGTACGAATCTCCTAATGGATGGGGAACTATTGATGGATGTAAACACTTTTTTGTATGCTGTTTAAAAGACTGGATGAATTTTTGTGACGGATACGATACAAGAGAACTCAAAGATATTGTCCATTTTTGGATAGTTTAAAAATATTATAAATTAAGAGGGTGTGAAAAATGAAACTAAAAATTCTAATGCTCCTTGAAATTATTATTGCTGTTATAGCATTTATTTCTGGTATTGCCAATTTTTATGTTGGATTTGAAGTTATAGGGACTTTAGATTTCTTTGGCGCTATCTTTTGTATTTGGGCTTGGCTTTATAATTTCATTATGTTTAGAAAGTCTGAAGATAAAAAGACAAAAAAGGAATCGTAAATATGGAAGATATTAGTAAAGGTGGAGTTCATGAGTTAAAAGAACTTACCGTTAAAGATTTAAAAGATATTGTTGACCGTACAAATGAAAATGATTTAGATGCTCATGTTGTCATTACTTTAGATGAACCGTCTATTGGTAGTAGAGCATTTACCTCAATTATAATGGCTCACATGGGTTTTGACTGGGAAAACCACCAGTTTAGAATTGAGCCAAAAGAACCTATTGCCAGAAATAAATTTTCTCGTGATACTCCAAGAGATATTAGGAAGTGGAGAGATGGATATTTCTGTCCAAAATGTGATGGTTCTCTTATGAAAAAAGAAGTAAAGGAAAGTCGCTATTGTAGGCGTTGTGGTCAACGTTTTAGTGGCTTGGTTCATGATTATGATAAATAAGGAATATATTACTAATCCAAAAGACCTAAAAGGCAAAGACGAATGATCAGTTTGAAAGAGATGTAAATGAAACTCTTTGGTATCATTATCTTCAAGAATCAATTAGAGACGGAGATAGAATTGTCGAGACAAAATGCTTTGTAATTCGTCCTTATTGTTGGGATGACGAATCAGAATTAAACAAGTGGCATTTTTGGCATAGAGGTTCTAATTTTAAACTTCAATGGTACAAATATCCCTTGCGCTCTCCTATGGTTAATTGGAAAATTACCCATGAGGAATTTTTAGATATACTAAAAGATTGTTGGAATTTTTGGGAAAGAGACCATAATGGTATGAGTTATTATTCATGTTATAAATGGTGGACTTGTATAAAGTAAGAAAGGAGATAAAATATGTCTGTACTCGGAATTATTGGACTAATTGTTTTAGGAATTATTATTTGTTTCTTTGTTTTTGTTCTTGGCGTTATGTTAGGTTATTATGCTTGTTACGCAAAGGCTTATGAAGAAGCTGAAGCAGACCACAAGGATATTTCAGAAGGTCAAAAAAAGCTGATTGAAGTCCTTAAAAGTCAGAATGTAGCTTATAAAAAGATGTTCGAAGAATCTTGCGATGTAGAAGTAACTAAGGACGAAGTAACTAAAGACGAGGAGAATCAATAATGGATAATATTACGACAAATGAAATGGACAATTATTCTTTTAATCTAAAAAATTTTAAAGAACAGTTCGCTAATGTTGAAATCGGCGATGTGAGTGATGGATACCATACTTTTAATGAGCTTTATCATCACAGAGCTATTTTGTTTTCTATTATTTGTAATCAAAACGCTCGCTATGCTTGGAAATCTAAACTTCATGGTGATGGTACTATGTACGATAATATGTTTATTGTTGGTATGAATCTTCCTATTAAGGGAGCTCTTTATCCTATTACTTATCATTATGATATTGAGCCATATTGGGATATGTTTAATGTAAAGGAACTTGAAAGAGCACCTTCTTGGGATGGTCACACCCCTTGGGATGTTGTTGACCGTCTTGAACGTTTTTCTCAGGAAGTAACCAAAGACCCCTATCTACAAATTTTTTAAGAAAATTTTAAAAAACTATTGACAATCAAACTGTAGTGTGATATTATAAAGATGTTCCAAGAGGAACGGTTGCTAACATTACAGAAATTGTTAGTTAAAACTTAATATCTAATCGGCTGAGATGCCATTGGTCTTTACATTTTTGTTTCATATATGGCCTCCAAAACATAATGTAACTCTTCCTGTTCGGTTATTGTATAGTATCCTTCCTTTCTTTTGGTAAAGACCAGCCCTCCAAGGAATAAGAACTTGGAGTTAACAACTCCGACAAGGTTTCAGGAGACTAAGTTGGAGAGAGTCTTGGTAATTCTGGCTCGTAAGAATTACAAAAACGACCTAAGAGGTTTTTGGGGAATTTTCTCTTAGGCAGGAGTGTGGTGAACTCCTGAGCTTATGGCTAATTGGAAATGGATATAGGGCGGTTTTGAACGTTTAACGTCCGAGGGAGAGAGAAGTGGTATACCTCTCTCCCTACCATTAACATAAAACTCCAATAATCTTGTTTTATTTAAAGGTTGCAAATTCAAACAAGTTATACCAAAGAGAAAAAGAGTGGGAGACAACACTCGTACCTGTCTACAGAATGGCTTGAAACGATATATAGTCCTCTGGGTAACAGCGAATAAAGTAGTGAATAAGCTGATTTAATTCTCTTAAAAAGTTTGTAATCTTATAGTAAAGGAAGATAAAAGTAGTTTTTTATTCGACTTCAAAGTAATGCTTTGAGGTCTATTTTTATATAAAGAAACAGGATTTCATTAAAATTGCACACCTGATTGATGAAATTATTGAAAACTTGAAGTAATTTTTAATAAACCATTGACAAAAGCCCTTTTACCTGTTATATTGTATATAACAGATTAGGGCTTTTGCTCTATTAAAATTAAAGGATGTAACATGAACGTATTTGTTATTGAAGGCCAGCAGGGAAAAGCCAACGTAATGAAAACTCTTTTGTGTAGTTATGGTTTTAACAATATTGGTTTTGTTTTAGAAAATAGCGATATTAGTTTCTATAATGGAGTGTCACTTTATCATATCGGTTGGGATATGATTAGAAACAATACCGTACCTGATATTGTAAAGACAATTACCAATATTGCATCTGCCCGTAAAGCACAAAATATTTTTGTCTACACCAACTATCTTAGAAATAGTGAAACCATTAAAAATATGATTAAAGCTTTTAAGATAGCTGGGAACCCTCTTAATCATGTTTTTATTTTTTGCAGACCCGATTTTGAATAAAAGGACGTTTTTATTATGAGTAATGGATTTAAAATCATTGAAATTTCCGCTGATGATTATCCCGGCACAGCTCATATTCGCCCATTTAAAACAGGAGACACCTTATATGTCCTTCCAGATGAAAGAGACCCTGTTTTTTCTGTGGGGACATTTATCTAAAGTACAATAATCATTTTATGGTGCATAAAGCTTTTTATAAACCCAAACATTGGTGGGAGTTTTGGAAAAAGAAAGTCCCCGTTGGTTATGTAATTATGTATTATAAGGAGGGATTAAATGGCTACTTTTGAAGAACTTGATAAGTGTTTAAAAGAACTTGAAAAACAGCAAAGTAAAATGTGTAGTGAATTGAACAATCTTAAATATAAGTGGTATGACGCTTATATTGCAACTGACTATGTTAAAAACAAGTTAGGTAAATGTTTTAAGGTAAAAAATAAAGACATTTACTATAAAATTATTGCTCCCGCTCCTCTTAAAAGCGGTAGAACATTTGTCGATACGTCTTATGACCATTGGGTTTGTATTATAACAAGCCAGTCAGGAATTGATTATTGCGTTCCAGAAATGATTCCAGAAATGGTTCCTATTACAGTAGAAACAAAATATATTGCTTTTAATTCAGAATATTTCAAGGATGAAGAAATTACCCCTGCTCAGTTTGATGAAGCTATGGAAAGCAATTTTGGAAAGCTTAAAAGTTTTATTAGTATGAAAATTATCAAGGGAAAGACAAACCCTAAAGCAGAAATGCTTTTTCATTTTTAATTAAGGAGAGAAGATTTATGTCTCGTTATAATAGTAGTGGTAGCGCTGGTTCCACTGGTTTAGGAATTTTTGGCGTTCTTGAGGTCATTTTTGTTGTCCTTAAGTTGCTTAAGTTAATTGATTGGTCTTGGTGGCTCGTTCTTATTCCTCTTTGGATTGACCTTGGAATCACCGCTTTGATTATTGTTTGTGCAATTATTATTACACTAATTAACAATCACAAGTAAAGGAAGCAATTATGAGTACAATTCTTTTTATAATTGGTTTTTACTTATTAGTAGGTGGAACAGTATCTCTTACGTTGTATTATAATAACCCTTACATTTCAGATAAAGAAGGTTTTGAAGGGCTTTATGTGGCTCTGCTGTGGCCTTATTATATTATTAAGTATATCATTAAACAGCTTAAGAAGTAAATTAAAATATAAAATGAAAGAAAAAGACAGATATTTTTATTCTAACTGTTTCATTGAAATGGTTAAGGCAAAACTTAAGAATCCAAAAGTGAAAATTATGTATTTACCAGCTTTCTTAAATGAGGCGCCTTGTCCATATTGGATGTGGCTTGATAAAGAAGGAGAACATGATTTTCATTATCAAGGGAAACTTCCTTGGTATAAATGGTTTTGGCATAAAGGCCATATTAGAACTGTTCATAGAGGATGTTATAAAGGCTGTATATCTCAGATGATTGAGAGGAAATATTATGAATCATAATGTGTTTTTTATCACAACGATTAACGTTATGGAAAAGGATGGTAAAGGAGTTTTTACTTGGCGAACTCCGGGTTTCCGTTATTCTTTAGAAGATGCTAAAGCAGTAGTAGAAGAGAATATGTGCGATATTTTTGAATACTGTTATAAATATGCTGTAATTGAAGAACTTGAGCCCCATTTATACCCTGAACGAAAAAATGTTTGGTGGTATAAGTGGGATAAAGAACAAGAAAAGTATCTTCCTATTATAACTGATGCCACTATTGAAATTCTTGAACAAATGTTTTGTGGGAAAATTGTAGAAATTGGTTAAAATTTTATTAACTTTACAGGAGATAAAATAAAATGGAGAAAATACTTTGTGCAGCTATTTGGTTTAAAGATGGAAAAGAACCTGACTTGTTTTCCCCTGTGAATATTACCGAAGGTTTTGTAATTTCAGGATGGAGACATGGAGCCATTCTACGAATTGGTGATAGACTTAATATTTCTCCTAAAAATAGTGTACAAGGTTTTTTAACATCTGAAAATCGTTTCCTTGATAGAAAAGAAGCAAGAGAACTGGCAGTAACAACTGGACAATGCAAACCAGAATTTCCAGACGAATTATATTCAGAGGATTTATACTGATGAAAGATTTATGGTGGAGAATTAAGCATTTCTTTGAGAAGTTATTCAACAAAGGTTACACCAAAGAAATGAAAGGCGTTCTTGACAGAACTGCATTTTTGATTAGAAAATCTCAATGGAGCTATAAAACTTGGGCGAAAATGCTTGGGTGTGATGAAAGAAAAATCCGAAAGATTGCACATAAAAAGATTATTTTATCTTATCCTACTCTTCAGAAAATCGCTAAGTTCTCTGGTGTTGAAATACACTGGCTTTTGACTGGTAAAGGTAAAAAAGAAATTTAATATTCTATTGACATCTTCCTTTAGATATGTTATTATACAGTTACAGTAATTGATATGATACATATTTGAAGGGAGATGTTTTTATGTATGTTAACAACAAGCACAATGCAATCGGAGCAAGTCGTATTCGATTGACTTTCCATTCTAAGGATAGAAGCCTTGAAAGACTTGGAATCGAGTCCGACCAGCAGTTGAGGACTATGGCGGCTTCTGCAAGAAATAAGGGTTATAATATTGATGCCCTAACCATTCGTAATTATGAACAACTTGGAATTTCTTATGAAGAACTCGTAAGTGTTAAGCGTCAGTTTAGGACTCGTACCAACTCTGAACGAATTTATCTTCATAAGGGCTTCGTTTGGGTGTTTGCTGGAAAGGATGCTTGCGTTCTTAAAACTGTAATCAAACTGAGAATTATTCCCATTAAAAAAAGAAAGTAAAGGAGCTTAAATATGTCTAAATTTGGAACGGTTTATGAAATCAATCTTAAAACAGGGATGAAGAATCTTTACCCAGTAATTTATGAAAACATGGATTATTATGTTTGTAAAGTATATGGATGTAATGATATTAAGATTTTTCGTAAAACCTCTTTTGGCTACAATGCCAGTAGGTCTGTTATTACTTACGCAACTTTTAAAGAAGATTATGAAGAGAGAACGCTTTAAAGTATCCTCTTCGTTATGGTTGGCTATCTCCCACAGGAGAATTTTTTGAAGGGGAACTTGGAGAGCATGAAGCCTTAGCAAGAAAAATTTTTGACACTAAAATTGAAAAATACGCCTTTTTATTTGCCAACAGAAAACGCCGTGAAAACGGAGAGGTTGAGTTTAATACTGTCGGAGATTTCCTTGTTGACCGTGGCTGGGTGTTGATTGATAATCCTTTACAGTATGGTGCTGATAAAGTAACTCACAACTATAAAAAGCCTTTTACTAAAGCCCAAAGAGAATATCTTTATGATTATTTCTATAATCGTGGAGAAAAAGAAAGGGCAAAAATGTTTTTTGGAGGAAAATGTTTGATGGATGAAATCTTTTATGTATTGACAACTCGTGGCACAGGTGTTTATGGTGAAAATAGAGACTTTTACCTGACTCAAGATGATATTGGCGATGCTTATTTCGCTCCCTGTTTTAATGAAAATGTAATTCGTTTTGAGGAGGACAGCCCACACGAAATTTTGGCAAAGCCTTACGGGGATGAAAAATATTTGTATTATCATCTATTGTCTGATTTGAAGCACGAAGCCGAAGAATATAAGAAAAAGACAGGTCAAAATTTCTGGGTTTCTTATGACCGCTTCTTCCTTAAACAAGTTAAAGTTTGTGATAGTGTTGTAGACAGTTTTCATTTTGACCATAAGACAGTTGTTTATGATGATAATGAGGTAGAAAACAATGAATGATAACTTTGATGGAAATACCAATGTAATTGATTACGAAATCATTGGCTGGCATGAAAAAGATTGTCCAGAAGATATGCTTGGCTTTAAATATATTAAGGATGATAGAATCTATCTATGCCAATGTAGGGATAATCATGGTGGTATTTATTATATGGTTGTAGATTGGGATGCCATTAATCACAAATGGCTCACGAAGAGCGGTTTAAATGTGATTAAATGGACTCCAATCAAGAAATGTAAGGAGAATTATTAAAATGCTTTATACTTATAATTTAACACTTGCCGATACAATTCCTTATATGAACAGTCCTGATTACAAAGACCGTTTTATTGGGGAATATTGGCAGACAAGAATCCGTTACGATAAGCTTCACGATATGACAGTAAGATATGAAGCTGGGAAGCTGAATTTTACTCCCTCTTGCCCCTTGGATTTGCTTAAGGAACAGAAGAAGTATATGGGAATGTATCTTAACAAGCTTGAAATTCGTGCAGTTCTTGAAGAGATTGACCTTACAAAGCCTCTTAGGGTTAACAGTAGTTCTGAATTTGTAACTGGGACTTCAATTATGGGTGATACTGACCAGCTTTCTATTGATGATTACACATTGACCACTTCTACACATACCGATGGATATGCAGAAGCTTCTGATGAAAAAGATGTAAGATAAAAACAAAGTTTTATTTTTAATCATGGAGTGATTATATGATTTGGTATGTTATTGGAAGCGTTCCTCTTATTCTTTTTATTGTATGCAATGTGAGAGGCCGAATTAGATATAATAAAAGGAAAAAGGAGGGAGTTTATATCTGTAAAGATGAAACCCCTTTGGGAGTGGATTGGATAATTATCAATATTGCTGTTTTAATCTGTTTGGGAAGTGTAATTTGGTTTGCTGGAAGTAGTCTTACTGGCGGTATCCTTTACAACTTTAAAGGTAATACAGAAGACTATCATACATCTTGGAATATTACAGCCATACAGGATAACTTTAATACTCATGGTAAATTTTATATTCGTAGTGGATATATTGAAACTGATTTGTACTATTATTATTTTTATTCAACTAAGAATGGTTTAAAGAGCAGTTATATTCCAGCTAACAAAACTTATTTAAATTATACAACAGACAAACCTCATATTGAATACTATACTCGTAAATGGAACAAATCTTGGATTAAATGGTTCACTTGTCAAGATGCTCAAGATTACGCCACAAATGATGTATATTATAAAGCATATGTTCCTGAAGGGTCTGTTGACCAAAGTTTTAATATAGATTTACAGTGAGGTTATAATGGAAAAGATTAATTACAAAGCCGCTTGTAGGATTATGGGAGAGGGAGAATTTTGTGAAGTTATGCAGTTGTTAAAGGATATGGGTATTAACCCAAAGACACCTGATGGTAATTTTAAGAAATTTTCCACTGTACTGGATGGAGTTTCTAAATATTTTAATACAAATGGTAGCCAATATTCAAACAATGTTAAGGGAAACATGAAAGAGGTTTTCCCAAAGGAGGGATAAAAGAATGTTTTTATCTTTAGAAAATACATTGATTAATCTGGATTCTGTTGCTCGTCTTGATTATATTGAACCTAAAACTGACCAGGCATATATCCAGATTACTTATAAGACAGGAATTGTCGAAAACCTTGTATTGAAAAATGGAATTGGTACACCATCTATTTGGGAAGAATTTCAGTTTATTCGTTAGGAACTTTTGAGAAAAGACTGTATTATTCCTGTTGAAGTGGAGGTAGATAATTATGAGTGATTTTTTCACTTATGAAAAGCCCTGTTATTATATTGCTGTTCCTCTAAACAATCCCGAATTTTTTATGTGGGGCTTTATTGCTGATGCTCGTGATGAAAATGGAACCACAATAAACTATAAGAGTAAACTCGTTCAAGTAAAAGAGTTAACTGATTTTGAAGATGATGCTCTTAGGTTTGAACATCTTGATAAAGCTATTGATTGGAGCTATGAACATCTTCCGAAGCTAAAACTTCAAATTGAGAAAACTATTCCCGGATATTTTGATTGGGATAAAGCCTCAATTATTAAGAAAGAATACACCGTAGTTCCTCTTGGTAAAATTTAAAGGAGATACTATGCGAACTAAATATTTTATTGGCGTTCCTTGGGCTGATATGGATGCTAACAAGGATAATGAATACCTCTTTATTACAGATACTACAAAGCCTGTTGTTGATGAACAGGGGAATGTTCTTACTGTTGAAACTCTTACCAGTCTTGAGGAAGATGCTCTAATTTTTTATGATTTGGATTCTGCTCTGGAATGGTGTGACACCAATTTGGAGGATTATGCAACAGAAGTTATTGAGAATGGCATTGAAGCTTTCGATTGGGACAACGCCGTAATTATCAAGAATGATAATACCATTATTCCTCTGTAAAAAACACAAAATAATTTAATAAACCATTGACAAATAGCCTCTTGTCTGTTATTGTGTATATCAAAGACAGGAGGTTTTTATTATGAAGCTTACTCGTGAGGTTGATATTTTTCAATGTCCCCCTTCCACCAAATATTGCTTTGTGCCATTCGGGGCGTTAGAACTGAATACGGTTAAAATCACTGACTATGTGCGTGTTTGGCATGGAGAAATTGAATTGGATAAAGTTCCAGAAGGAGTTGAAGAAATCAAGATTCAATTATTAACAGTCACATCTAACTATACGCACATAAATTTTATCAAATTTCTGATACGCACATATAAATATAAATAAAATTTCATTAAACCCTTGACAATTAGCTGATTTTATTGTATCCTGTCTGTGCAAAGATATATAAGCCACCTATAAGATAGCTCACTACGCTTACGCTGTGAGCTACGCAAAAGCTTGCGCTTATGCTATCTTTCAGGTGTCTATTTTTAGAAATAGGTTTATATTGTTCATGCGAAGCTTTCATCGCTTTGCTCGAAACCTTCTTGAACAATCTATAAACTCTTTTCTAAAAATGCGTATTTTATATATAGTGAGGTTGTTATGGATTTTAATAAGTTTCAAGAGTGGTGTCAAAATAAAGGCTTTGTTATTCCCCATTCTTCTGGTTATCCTGAAATGGTAGGCTTAACTGTTAAAAAGTTTGAGAACTTTAAGGGTGTCTTTAATTTGTGTATGTTGTTCTTTTATGAGGAACTATATAAACAGAAAAATGAGGAAACTTCAACTGAAGTTAATGAAAAAGAAATTTTAGCTAAAGCTAACAAGATAAATAGAAATGGTAATTTTTT
>NFZD01014548.1_pt1 | contig 58865 bp, 69 predicted proteins | sample 1095381 | NCBI WGS metagenome assembly NFZD01 (sample SAMN03609891, study PRJNA323583) | gut metagenome | isolation source: feces | host: Rattus norvegicus | place: Denmark: Riget | collected 2013 | reverse complement strand
TGCCCAGGACGGGTTGTAAGTTTTAAAATAAAACTCTCTGATTAACAGAGAGTTAAATCTGGCGACCCTATCGAAACTTGTCTAAATTGGGGCAAGAATAGGTAAGTTTTATTTCAGAAAACAATTTACAAATATTCTTCAAATAATTAAATATATGAGTTTAAATAAAATAAAAGTCAACGACACTACGACAGTCAACACTGGAGTTGTCTATGACATATCCAAGGCGACAAGTCAGTCCTATGACTCTCTCTCAGCAGCTCTCGGAACCAGCGGAAACAACGTTCCTCCGGAAGTCAGGGAGGGAGGAATGTCCATTCGTTTCGTATCTAATAGTAGTGACAACAAGTATTTGCAGTATAGATTGACAGTAGATACATTTAGCACTAATGAAAGTGATTGGCAGAAACAAGGAGCAGAAGTTACTGTATCACAAAATACATTAAATATCGGTGGTGAGGAAAAAGGAGAATTATATGAAGTGATAGAAAGTCCCGAATTTGTTGAAGTGCATACAGATTCAGATGGCAAAATTACTTTTGGTGTCAAACAAGATGGAAGTTTCTTTTTTGGAGCAGGATGCCCTCCACAGGTAAAGGACTATATTGAGGAGTACGGCTATAATAAGGAAATTATTGACGCCCTTATAAATGGAAAGGTTGATAAGGTGGCAGGCAAGTCTTTGATTGACTCTGATGTTGCTGATAACATTGACTATGATAATGATTCCATTCAAACAAAAAAACCCGTAGAAATTGATGATGGTGCTACAATTGGTAATACAGATAACCCCGAATTTGTTTCATTAGAAATAGATTCTGAAAAGAAGATTTTATCATCCAGAAATAGTGATGGAACAAAGATTGAATATGCTGGTTTTGAGGTAAAAGGCAAGTTCGCTCTTGATGGTGCTACTTATTTTATCGGTGAATCTCCTGAATATATTCTTGTTATAACTGACTCAGTAAAGCACATATTGGGAGGCATTAAAATTGATGGCACGACATATATCAGCGATTTGACAGAAATTCCTCCTATCATAAAAAGTGCTTTGGAAAACCTTGCAAACACAGACACTACACTTTCAGAGAGAATATCATATATTGAAAATCTTGTCATATCGGAATCTAAATCTAAATGGTATGAGGGTTATGATGTATGTATAGTTGGTGGTGGTGCAGCAGGAGTATTTGCAGCCTATGCTCTGAAACAAAAAGTAAGAGATTATGGATTGAAAGTATGTATTATAGAGAAACAACCTTATCTTGGAGGAACTCATACACAAGGATATGTTTCATCTTTACCACCGACTCCTGCTCCATTATTTCTTGATGATATTATCAAAGAGCAGATAAGTAAAGGCAGAGCAGATTTAAGTGATGGAGAACATAATCCGATTCCTTTTGTTACAGCACTTAATACTGACTTTAAGGCCACATATGGGTCTTATGGCAATTACACTTTTGGTCTTTGGATTAATATTGACCCAGATGCTCTTTCAGAGAAGTATTATAATGATTTGAAGGACTATATAGACATATTCACTTCTGATTATATAACATCCGTTGAGAGTGCAAATGGTGTGGTTATTAGTGTGAATACTCATGAGGGAAAAACAATATATGCCAACAACTTTATTGACTGCACTGGCAATGATGTTTTAATCAGATTGGCAGGTGGCAGAACTATCTACGGTGGTGATGCAAACAATAGATATGAAAGTGAGTATGGTTTTACTGAAGAACATGCATATACACAAAACTATGATTTCTGCAATTGTGCATCTGTTATGTATAGAGTAAGAAAGGGAACAGAAGATTTATCCAATATAGGTGCTTATTATAATGATTGGGGCGCTTTCTTTAAGTATGTAAATAATAAGCCTGTTGTATATGTCAACACCATTAACTATATAGATGGAGATAGTGGAATGAAGATTATTAATCAAGGCGTAGATGCAGTTTACGCTGCTATGGCCCCAGAAATGATTAGGCATTGGAAGAAAATCAAGAATGGCTGTCTTGTGAACGACCAAAGACTTGAAGGTGTTTTAGATGGACCTGCCTCTTCATATAGATTTGACAGTGTAGCACCTATGTTGGGTATTAGGGAAACTTGGAGAACTATGTGCGAGAGAATGTTGAATGAGAATAGTCTTTATGTTCAAGTCAGTGCTGAGGAAACCGCAGATAATGACCTTGATAAGACTATTGCAGTTGGTAGTTACATAGTTGACCTTCTTAATGACCCCTATATAACGTCTGAACAAAGAGAATATATAAATTCTCATAGAAAGAGATATGCAGTACCTTATGGCAGTATTGTGCCAAAAGGTTTTACAAATGTTCTTGTAGCAAGTAGAGGCGCAGGATTTACACATATTGCGGCATCTTCGTTTAGGCTTACAAAGAATATGATGCAACTTGGATGGGCTGCTGGATGGGCTGCATTGTATAAGATTGAAAATAATCTGTCAGACTTTAGGGATGTTGATATTTCTGTAGTTCAGACATCCAATTACGCATCTATAACCCAAATGATTGAAAAAATTTTAAGTTAAACATAAAATCAAATAATTATGGAATGTAATAGTATTATGTACAAGGCAGTCGTTGATAATGACAGCCTTCCAAAGTATGGAGAATTGAAATTAAAAACTGTAGGTACTGGAAACTCTGTGGCTATTAATATTAAGTCTGAGGTTGCACAGACCTTGACTATTGTTAGTGGCAATGGTACATTTGCCGCATCTGGTGCAAAGACTTATTCTATTGCGAAGAACATAGAAGCAAGTCCTATTACAACTAATGATGCAGATGTTATATCGGTTGAGAATAAGTATGAATTGTTACAACTGATGGTCAAGACAGACAATGGGCAGAATTTAAGTGTTGCTGATTTAAGTGAACTTGAATATTGTACAAAATTAAAGAAATTATCGATTAAATATTCAGAGTTTGGTGGAAATATTCAAAGTCTTTCAAGACTAACAGAACTTACCAATCTTCTGTTGATGAGTGCTAATTTTACAGGAGATATTTCCAATTTGTCTGGAATGACAAGTCTATCAGACCTTGAGATCCAAAATTCTGCTATAAGTGGTACAATTGAAAGTCTTTGTGAAGGTATGTTTGCAAATGGAAGGAGTTCTGGCGTATTAAGAATAACCAGCCTTATGAACGGAATTACCTTTAATAATAATACAAGAAATGGAGTGAAAATTACATTCAATTCCACAGGGTGTGTGGTTGTGAATACTTTTGCTTCTGATGCTCCTCTCGGCACCTTATCTAATGGTGTTTGGACATACAATTAATGAAGTAAATAGTTCTTGTAATAACCAGTTACAAAACGCATAAACCGCTATACACTAATTAATATAAACAGTAGTCATCTATTTTTGACTGCTGTTTTATTTTCTTCGTTCTAAACTAAAACATCTTTCTTCAGTACAATAAGAAAGAGAATATTTCACTATTAGATTATGGATAAACAAAGACCTTCATTCTTTTTCGGAGAACCGTATGCTTTTGAATGTCCTCACTGCGGGCGTCTGATTCTGACTTCTGTAACTTGGGGAAGCGGTGCAGTTGAGTGTCCAGATTGCAAAGACGGAATCATACATTTCGATTTCATCTCAAAGGAGTCGCTCAAAAAGAATCAAGAAGAACACGCTGAGTTTATAAAGACTGAATTAGAAAAACAAAACTTTAGCACAAATTATGATGAATGCGTACTCCACTGATAACGACATAAGAACAATTGCGCTGACTAACATCTTAGCTGCGCAAAAAGTCATTAAATACAATCAACAGTTTCTTCGCTCTGAAGATATTGTCGATGCTGAGAAACGTCTACTCGAAATCGAGAAAGATGTTCGTAGTGCTATCGCTGACTGTGAAGAAATCAGATTACGTTCAATCGAATTTCGTGATAAATGTGATCCAAACTCTCTCGATAGAAATCATTATAACCACGATATCTACGACCAGGAGAAGATGCTCGTAGCATACAATCATTGCTTACGTATCATCACAGGTGAACAGAAAATCATCGATCAAAACATATTCTAATTAACTATTATATATGGACATTGGAAGCAGCAACGGGTTTCCCGCAGGAACACTGAGTAATTTCGCACCACATCCTTTCGTCATTGATGGAGTCGAGTGCAATTCAATGGAAGGCTTTCTATAGAGTCTCAAATTCGAGTCTATAGAAATGCAACGCTTTGTCTGCACACTTGTAGGAAAAGCAGCGAAGTTCAAAGGAAAGAAAAAGAAGTGGTTCCAGAAACAAGAACTGTACTGGAACGGCAAAACATATAAAAGAGACTCTGATGAATATCAGAATCTTTTGAATCGTGCATATAATGCTTTGTATGAAAACGCTAAGTTCAGGAAAGCGCTCGAAGCAACTGGTAACGCTACATTGACTCACTCAATAGGAAAAAATAAACGCTCAGAAACAGTTCTTACTACTCAAGAGTTCTGTTCTCGCTTGACGCATTTGAGAGATAAAGGGAAACTGCCTGTAGCAACAACGCAACCGTTATTCGACTGACTGTTTATCCTAGATTAATCTTCAGAACAACCGGAATATAGCATTCGAACCATTCTGCTTTCTTGAACATCTTCTTGAATTCTTTGAATGAATACGTAATAAAGACTGGAGCACGCTCTTCAGTCTTTGCTTCAATCGGGTGCATCTCTTCCTTTATATCTTCATCATCAGCACTCACTATGCCCATAGCCCGATTATAGAACTCTTCATCACTCAACTGCTTATATTCAGATTGTGCAGCAAGTTGCGCTGTATAGTCAATGTCTTTAGCAGCGAAGTACTCAGGACCGAATGAATTCATAAAGAACGAACCATCATTCAGAACAGTCGTCTCATTTATGAGAATCTTATTGATATTGTCATTGAACTGAATATATGAACACAAGTTGTTCAATGACTCTGAAATCTCAGGCAGAAAGTTATTGATTTTCTCAATATCACTTTCTTTCATTATCTCTGCCTTAACATCTTTTCCGGTTCTCTATAAGATAGGATTGATGAATTCTTTCACTGATGCTTTCAGTTTCGTTACGAAATCATCTGCCTTCTTGAATTCCTGAGGGTCGAAACCGACTTTGATGAAGTACGGACTGAGACACTTGATTTGCTTCTTATTAGCATCGAACGCAGCACCGAGCATTACATAACGGTTCTCATAGAAGTCGTACTTATGCTCATCAAAGACATCTAACACATCGTGAACTGAGTCATATATCAGTCCGACACCCATCTGGAAAGCATACTCATCAGCATCTAAAGAGTTGAACTTATTCCCAGCTTCCAAGTCAGCACTTGTAAACTCAGGAACATCACTCTCTTGATTCCCTCCGAATATCTAGTCACCAAGACTCTGTTGCTGTCTGGGTGCTTTTGGAATACGCCCGTCAAATGCTTCCAAATGCAAGCACTCGTTCATAAACTGTCTAAACCCGCTATCGAAATTATCATCAATCATATCTTATATCTTAATGCTTGAAGAATACCTGTTCTTCTTCACTTAATTTTCCATTTAATCTGTCGAAATATTCACCGTAAATATCGACATTCCTGAACACGCACATAAAGTCTCCGCTTATCTTCGCTTCCGGAATACGAATGTCTGGCTGAGCATCAGCATCTCTACTAATCTTCATCTGATAGATACGTTTGTTCGTATGACGAACATATATGTAGTTGTCGAACATTCTGTCAACGAACTACTGATACTTCTCAGGTTCTGTCACTACACGCAAAGAACTGAATATTTCATCAGAGAATTTCTGGATCTTCATCATATCTGATGCAGTCGGCATCGTAATCTCCAACTTGAGAAGTTCTTCGTAACCGGGACATTGCTTGAAGAAAGCACTGACATATCTCTGGAACATCTTATATGCATATGCACGAATGTACGGGCGCTTGTCTTTATGATGATACTCATACGGCAGATAAAGAGGTTCAGCCATCAGAAAGCCGGCCATCAGAATATCGAAGTGACCCGTATCTTTCTCCTGGTTCAATGCAACACCCAAGATGATAGTCTTCCAGTCATTCACCAAATTGATGTCATACTTCGTTGAATCCTTCAGACTGGCCAAGTCGAACTTGTTCTCAACGACGTCATAGAAGCACACGTCACCCACGTTGCCTTCAAACGACTTCTCGCCATCAGCAACTACCTTGTCAACAGCAGGCTTGTACAAGTCTTCATATGTCAGTTCATCTAGTATGTCCATTACTGTGTTGTCTGTGTATTAATTAAAAATTATGCAGCGCCGGTCGGAGATTCGTTTCCAGTTGCTTCTCCTTGTTGAGCGTTCGCCTGAGCCGTCATATCTATTGAACCGTTCTCTTCATCAGCGCCCTTCGGAACCATAGGCATAGAGAGTTCATCGACCATCAAAGTCGGATTCGTTGCTTTATAAATACGAGTTCTCGTCTAATCGTCAGACTGACCGGAAAATGCAGTAGTCGATGCAGTCTCTCCGCTCAACTGATTTCCACTAGGAGCGCTGTAGACGCTCGTGCCGATTGCACCACCGCCACCAGGCTGCTGCCACGGTGCTGTATATGGAGGAACGACACTGTTGTTAATTTCACCGTTGTAACGATAAAGATAGCAAGTTCCGTTGCCTGAATACACCCACATATTGTTTTGTACAAAGTCGCTGATCCAACGACTTCCGTTCCACATACAGATGTGACCGTGTTGACCGTGTTCCATCACTGCGATGTCACCGGCTTTGGCGTTCGAACTAGACCAGGAACTCTGTTCTGAACGACCGTATATCTGACCGATTTTGTTGAAACCGATTGTCGGGAGATACCACTAGTATTGATATGCAGAACCAGGGCGGCCGGCGGTCGATATTCCGCCAGCCTCAATCGCCATACGCACATAGCGAGCACAGAGATGCTGCGCAGAACCTGCTGCATTCCTGTTCAATGCATATATCGCTTTATTAATGTCCCAAGCCATCTATTCTTGTAAGTAGAAATTTCGTTTTATTATTTATCGAAGAAAGTACGAAAATGATGAGTTTAAAATGGCATAATAAAGAAAGCGACTCTCAATTGAATGAAAGTCGCTCTAATTTTTGAAGTTCAACTATCCTCATCGTAACATATATATCTGTTGCAATGCCAGTTCCATATACATTATTAATTTAATGATTTGAAAAGATAGGAATAAATCTGGAACGGACAAACATTTGCTAGAAATTAGGAAAAGTTAACGGACGTCAGTAGGATAGAACCGGGCGTCCTTTGATTTATCTTTACTTACTCAATCGTCATCGTTTTCGAACTTCTTCTTCGAACCTTTCTCTTTAGCGAAGAGTTTCATCTGTTCATCTGGAGAATAGATACTGACATAACGCTTAATCTCTTCAATCGTCTGCTGGTTGTAAAACTTCAGCATATCTGTCAAGTCTCGGCGGCTCAAGTTATAGCGCTTCATATATGCTGCTAAGAGGTCATCATCTAAATCTTCGATGCCGACTTGAGCGATTCCGTTCTTCTCTGCTTTGATATACAGTTCGTTCGGGAACTTAGAATAGCCCTTTGCTTTCATAAAGTTCGCCCAGAAGCGGATGACTTGTGCTTCGTTTATTCCCATCATAGATAGTTTCGCTGCCTGTTGCGGGAACATAATTGCAAACCTTCTATTAATAATGAAGTAGTTCGCTTTCAGGACGTCATCCGGAATCTTATCGAAAGCGTGACGTTCGTAGAACATCATCTTCATAATATCGAACGGACTCAGAGACTTCTTCTTGAACTCTTCTTTCAGTGCAGCCTCTTCAGCAGCTGCTTCTTTCTCTTTATTCTCTTTCTCTTCAGACGACACAAAGCAATCATCAAGCAAGTCGAACTCAGCACGTATATCTGACTTCTTCTTGCTTGATGACTTAGTCGTTGTTTTCTTAGTTGTTGCAGTCTTTTTAGCCATTTGTCAAATCAACTTTATTATTTCTAACTATTATACTCACGAAATCAGTTTTCGTTTAGTGAGAAGTTCGTTAAAAAGTTTAAGAATGTTAGTTGACTTGAGAATGTTGTTGCGGATGCCGGTCAATTCACGCCCGTAGTTGGGGTTTCCGGCATATTTCGCTTTCTTGTTGTTCTCCATATTCACTCCTGCGCGGAGAACTTCTTCTGTCGAACGGTTGATGATGTACTTCGATGACATCAGTTTGACATAGTCTTGTACTGCCTGGTCGGGATGTGTGTAGCGTTTTCCGACGATCCCGAATACGTTTCTTCCCGTCGTTCCGAAGTGTGTCTCTAAGTGGCCCTGACACAGAAGCATCGTGATGTCGTACTCGTATTGCAGACAAATGTCGATGATGTTCGTTGCTGACATCTTTGAACGAGGAGCGACGGAGTGAATGTACCCGTCGACTTCGCTGATGAGGTTCTCACGAAGAATAAGGACAGATTCCAGGTTGTTCTTCAGTGAATCGATAGTTTCTTTCACATCTGAGACTGAATATGTGCTGTCGTTGAGCACTACTGAATCTTCAGGATGTGAAACTGTAATTCTTTCTTTTTCGTTTGAATCGCCCGTCTTAGCAGAGCAACTCATAGTTGTTGTAAACGCAGCTAAGGACATTGCAAGCCCTATCATCACTACGATAAACGGTTTTCTTGTTGTTTTCATTTCTTTTCGAATTTTGAGACAGCGCCTTGTCACTGTCTTTACAATTTATACTATTGCATCAGTGTCGTAAAGAGAGTTTATAGCAACTCTATACCACTCCGACTTGGTAGAGAACTGAACTTCGCATTGAACAGTTTTCGTTAGTTTTGCACGATGACTGCATTTCGTGCTTAAATTATACTTCTCAAAATGCAATTTGTCTATTATCCTTAGATAAATAACTAAAATGCATTTTTATTTCCAGTTAAGATGAAAAAGATATTTGTTATCTTCAGCCTTGCGACGACTCTCGTTTTCGCTTCGTGTGCTACTCAGAAAGAGAACGTCGGAACTTATAGCGTGTCTGCTATAAGCGCCCAGACTATGCGTCCGGACACTCTCGACAACGCTAAAGTTGATTCGCTTCTAAAGGCTGATAGTCTGCCTGCTATCAAGAAGTGGACTACGTCGTCATTCGTTGACGAAGAGACTCACGTAACTAGCACTTATCGTACGCTTTACGATCAGACTACAAACACGATTTATATATTAAAGACTCTTGCTGATGGTCGTTTCGTGCTCATCAAGAGAGTCATCAGAACACGTTGACACATCATTATATTTATCAACGTAATTTAATTTTTCATTGAACTGATTCAATTTCTATGCAACAATACACATCAGAAGAGGCCCTAAACGGCATACTAAACATCATATAGACGACGGTTAACGAGTATAACCAGAGCAAGCAGAACAAAGCATCTGGACAGACTAGTTCTCTTATCGAAGAACTTCTGGCCGGAGTCGGTGCGTCTGCTTCCAAGGGCGTTAACTTGGGCGATCAAGTCAAGACACTTGCTGATGGTATGTCTATACTCAAGAGTCAGGGAATCACTCAGGACGATGCGACTAACGTAGCATTTATGATTAGTGCTATCGGAAAGGCTGTCGCCAGTCTTGATTTCAATCCTGCGAGCACAGACGCTGTGCTTGCGATAGCATAGTCTCTGGCGATTCTCGGAAAGATTGATTCTGCTGTCATTGACAATATTGCATATATCGCTACGCATCTCGATGCTTCGTCTGCTAAGAACATCTATGATTTCGTAACGAAACTTGATGCTGCTGAGGCCGAGAACATAGCGACTGTTGTAAACGCTTTCAATGAATTTGCTAAGATAGACACTCATACTCTTGACAATATTACGACGATTGCTGAAAGCATCAACTATGATGTGGGTGCTAATATATCTTAGTTCTTTGCTGAATTCAATGTTGATGAGAAAACACTTCAGTCTGTCACTATTGTTGCACAGGCACTGACGGCGCTCGGAGGAATCAACGAAGATGTCATCAAGAATATCAATAAACTTGGTGAGATTGATACTAATGTCGCTGCGCAACTTAACAATTTCATCAAGTCTTTGGATTTCACTAATGCTGAAGCACTCCAGGACGAGAACGTCAAACAGAGCATCTCCATTCTTTCTACTTTCATCAACGAAATTCTGAATATTCTCAATAAGACGAATCTCGGTTTCAAGACATTGTTCCTTCCTATGAAGGGTCGTCTAGTCGGAAAAGCGATCGCTGCGTTCTTCAATGAACTCATTAAGGTCATTCCGAAAGATGAGATTAAACTTGAGATAGACGGTCTCGGTCAGTTAATGCAGTCGTTCTATCCGTTGATTGAGAAAGACAGCAAGTATTCTATCAGCAAACTATTGAGAGTTATGACTGCGAAGAACGGTCAGGCAATCGGTATGTTCTTTGCTGCTATTGTCGAGCCGATTCCGGACGACAAGAAGATTAAGGATACTATAACATCTATATCTGCACTTCTGCAACTAGTGTCTTCATTCGGTCTCAAAGACTATATGAGGATTCGCAAGTTGCTGACGAAGGAGAATGGATAGAGAATCGGTCAGTTCTTTGAAGCAATCATTTTGCCTTTGAATAAGACTGAGTATCCGGACTTCAAGCCAATCACTGATTTCTTGAAGGCTTTGTCTAACCTCGGTCTCTTGGGTGTGATTACACTGACTCTCTTGAAGCCGATACTGACTCCGAAGTTCGGTGAGAGCATCTCTGGTTTCATTACGAAATTGGTAGACGGACTCGACGAAGATAAGATGAATCGTCTGAAGAACTTCAGCGAAGCAATGAAGAACGTCGGAACGGGCATCATACTGCTGACTGGAAGCATCGTTCTCCTGGCTGCTGCTATTGAAATATTCGGTGCATTGACGGTTATCGGTGCTACAGTTATTGCTGTTGCTTTCGTCGGTTCAGTTATTATGATGCTGAACTTCCTCACGAAAGCAGGAGACAACATTAAAGAAGGAACTGCTGCGATGAAGGACATTGCAAAGGCATTGCTTCTGTTGACGCTTGATGTTTACTTGCTGACTGGTGCTGCTCTCTTAATGGCTCTTGTTGATTGGGAGTCACTTGGCAAAGTCGTCGTGATGATGGTCGTTCTTGGTCTGTTTGTCGCCGGTGCTATGTACATCGCTGACAAGTGGGACAAAGGCGGCGATAATATGCAGAAAGCATTCCTTGGCATTGGAGCACTCTTGCTGATGGGTGCTGCTGCTATCGGACTGGCAGTCTATATTGCCCGTGAGAATAAGATAGAAGACATTCTGTTAGGTATCGGAATGGTAGCACTCGTTATCGTTGGTACTTACTTTATGATAACGAAGTTGCTTGAGAAAGCAGACAAAGACTATGAGACTGCTCTGAAGAATGTTGCTGCATCAATTGCTATCATCGCTGCTACTGCACTTATTGCTAACTTCTTGCTTGCTCCTTTGTATGAGAAAGCCAAGGAGATAGCTATCGGTGCTGTAATGGTTCTTGCAATCATCGGTGTGATGGTGACCATCGTGAAGTGGCTGGCTAAGGAAGATTAGAAGAATTTGCAACAAGCGTCTATAGCAATGGCTGTTATGACGGGTGTCGTTTTGGCTGTATCGCTTATTGCTCTGTTCTTGTTCCCGATGATTAAGGAGAATGCTGAGAACATCATAATGGGTGGCATTATTGTTATAGGTATCATAACTATTATGTCTCTCATCGTATGGGGTCTGTCTAACATCAAGCCGGATAACTTGAAAGCGGCTCGTGATGCTATCCTTGCTGAAGCATTGATTCTGGGTGTTGTTGGAGTTATCGCTGCATTCTTGCTTGTTCCTATAGGTGAGAACTTCGGTGGCGTGATGCTCGGATTCCTGGCAGTGGGCATCATCATTGCAGCAATGATAGGTATGACGTATCTGTTGTCTATGGTTGACGAAAAAGATCTCAGCGCTGCTTCGAATGCTATTCTTGCTATCAGCGCATTGATTGCTGTCGTCAGTCTCGTGTCTCTGTTCCTCTTCATTCCTATCGGAGAACGTGCTAAGGAAGTCGGGTTCGGAGCACTTATCGTGATGGGTGTCATCTTAGTGATGGCTGGAATCGTATGGGTTCTGTCTCGTTGTGAAGAAGATAATCTGAAGATGGCGACGATTGCTATGGGTGTCATCACGCTTGTGATTCTGGCTATTTCTGTCATTGCTCTGACATTGTTCATTCCTATTGCTGATGAATGGGAGAGCGTCTTAATCGGAGGTGGAATCGTCGTCGGCATCGTTGCTATTATGGCACTGATGGTATGGGGATTGTCTAACGTCAAGGAAGACAATCTGAAGATGGCGATGATTTCGATGGTCGTTATGACTCTCATTCTGTTGGGTATTTCTCTCATTACTAAGGAGATTCTTATTCCAATCGGCTATGAAGCAGAGTAGACACTCTATGGCGCAGGCATCGTTTTGGGTGTCGTCGGCATTATGACTGCTATCGTTTGGGCTGTATCTAATATAAAGAAAGAGAAAGTTCTTCCTGGCATTGCTGTGATGGCTGCTATCGCTCTCGTTCTTTGGGGTGTATCTGAAATCGTAGAGAACTACTTCATCCCGATTGGTGAAGAAGGCGAGAAAGCACTTATCGGTGGCGCTCTTATCGTCGGAACTATCGGCATTATGGCTCTGATTATCGCTGCTGCCGGACAGATGGATATGGCGACTATAGCCAAGGGCGGTCTTGTCGTTGCTGGTATCGGTGGAATTCTTTACTTGTTGGGTGAGATGTTCCCATCTTACATAGACTTGTGTCTGAAGATGGAGAAAGATGATAAGAAGATTGCTATCGGTGGTCTTGAGATTGTCGCTACGTTGACTGCGTGGGGATTGATAATGGTCGCTATCGGCGCACTGATGACTTATGGTGCTGCGTTCTTGGCTATGGGTGCTGCTGCTATCACCGGCATCGCTGGTGTACTGTACCTCATTGCTCAGGCATTGCCTGACTATATGAACTTGTGTATTAAGATGCACGAGAATAAGAAAGCAATCAGCAGCGGCGGTCGTGCAATTGAGTCACTTATCGGTGAGTGGGGTCTGATTATGGCCGCTATCGGTGCTATGATGATGATTCCGTTCGTCGCTCCTGCATTGGCTGTCGGTGCAGCAACTGTCGCTACTATCTCTGCTACGATATATGCGTTGAGCAAGGCTCTCGATCCTTATATTGATGTTATTATCAAAATGAAAGAAAATAACATCAATGAAGCGAACATTGCTAAATTTACGAAGACGATGGTCGGAAACGGACTCGATGACGATAAGAGCAATTCTCTCATTGCTTCTATTATTCGCATTACGAAAGCATTGTCTGAAGTCGGTGCATGGACAGCAGTTCAAGCCGGATTCATCGCTAAGCAGATTCGCCCGATTTTTGAGACTATCGGAATGTTCATCGACATCATCGGACGTATATGCTCAATGAAGTATGTAAGCGAATGGGACGAGAACGGAAAGCCAGCTGCATATGAGACTTTGACACTAACGATGTTCAAACAAGCCGGAGATACTGTCAGCATTACGTTCGGTACGTTCTTGAAGCAGTTGGGCGAGGGTCTTGAGAAACTCAAAGACGTATCTTACGCAACTATTCTTCTGCTCTCTGCTGGTATCGGACCCGTGATGAGCGCAATCAAAGACTTCACAGACGCTATTCTTTCTGTGCTGTCATCTAGAATTCCAGATGAGTACGATGAGAATGGAAAGCCGATTAAGTGGCGTAAGTTCGATTCTGCTGAGTTCTACGTCGCTGCTACATTGATTACTGACGCATTCCTCATATTCCTTGAGAAGTTCTCTTCTAAGTCAAAGAATATTTCATTGAAGAGCGCTGCTATCATCAATATGTTTAAGGACGGTATTGAGCCAGTAATGAACGCAGTCGCTACCTGGACGAATACAATTATGGACTTCGTGACTGGTCGTGAGATAACGATAACTGATCCTAAGACAGGAAAAGACATTAAGCAACGTTTCCAGATTGACCCAGAGAAATTTAAAGAACATGGTAAGACAGTCGCTGACACGTTTATCGGATTCATCGACGGCTTGTGGAATCAGTTCTCTAAGTACGGATATACAGAGCATCACTATCAAGTAGAAAGTCATGCACTCAAGAGTGATACTATCACAGATAATGCGGTAGAGAAGAACCACGTAACTGACCTGATAACCGGTTTCTCTAATATCAGCGAGATTATGGGTGCCGTAGAAACGTTCATCAATATGATTTTCGCTGTCGCTGAGAAAGCGGGCTCTGTTGACTTGAAAGCACAAGGTAAACTTATCGGTGACGTGTTTGTGAACTTCATCAATACTCTTTGTGATGCATTTGTCGAGACATCAACGACTAACGGGCCGGCGGGTATGAAGTTCGAAGAGACAGCTGTCGGTAAGAAACTGACTTTGACACTTGAAGGTCTTGAGAAAGTCAAGAAGATGGCGACTTCGTTCGACAAAGTGATGAACAGTATTGTCGATATTATCAAGAAGTACGAAGGTAAAGCAACGAAGGAGCAGATTGACGGCATCTACGCTATTATGACTCACTTCATTCAGACAGAGAACGTCAGTGCTTTGATGACGCTCGGAACATATGACTTGAAACCGACTGTGAAGTTTATGAAGTTGATGGAAGACATCAGCGATGAACTGGAAGAAATCGGCAAGAATATGAAAGAGTTGAAGCAGATTACTGATGCTTGTACTACTCTTATCGCAGCAATGAAAATTATCCAGGAAGGTAAAGATAACCTGACTGGTTTCAGCGCAAGAGATGTCAGCGGACTCGTACCTTTCCTCAACAAGATTTCCGATGCTGCTGAATTGCTGAACAAGTTCGCTGAATTGACCAAAGACAAGGAAACTGTTACGAAGGCTGTTGCTGAATTCATCAAACAAATCACTTCATTCAGTTCTGTCGGTAAGGATAATAATCCTGATTGGCCGGATATTCACAAGGTTGCTCCGCTGCCTCGATACTTGCAGTACGTAAACAAGACAGCAGAATATCTTGTTGAACTTTCTGAGATTATGAATTCTGCTGATATTACAGCAGCAATCACAAAGTTCCTCAAGGACATCGACTTGTTGACTCAGAAAGACCTTCAGAAAAAGACGGCTGCTAGTCAGAAAGCGCTGATTAGTTTCCAGATAGACTTGAAGAACTTCACTGCTCAGGTGGTCACAAGTCAGAAGAGGGTCATCAAGTTCACTACAAGTATGAAGAAGGCTACAGATGCTTTACGCAAGTTCGACGATGCTATCGTCAACAGAGAGCGTGAGCGTAACGAAGCGCTTCAGAAGTTCGGAGACTTGGTGAAGAATATTGCTGACAACATGAATTCATTGAATACAGAAATCAACAATCTCGATCAGAATAAGATTATGTCTAACTTCCGTGGAATTGGAGACTTGTTCAATATGGTTCTCGGTCGTTCAAACGACAACGAGCGTCAGAGCAATCAGAATCAGAACAACAATCAGCAGAACAATCAGAACCAGCGTCAGCAGAGCAATCAGCAGAATCAGCGCAGACAGCAGAACCAGACTACTCAACAGATTGTCAACACAAGACCTCAGGGACGTCAGGTTATCAACGTCTACTTCGCAGATACGACACTGTCTGGATTCGTAGAAAGCGTAGAATAATCAGGAAATTTCGAATAGGAATGGACGTCTCAGAATTTCTGGGACGTCTTTTTTTGTTAAAGAATGTTAAGAAAATCATCAGATATTTGTGAGAATCAAAAATTTGTCGTACCTTTGCGACATAAAAATAATATAAGATTATGTTTGAACTCACTTACGACATATTAGATGACTTAGAAGCGAGAGAATGCAATGGTGCGTCTCAGATCTGCTCTAACTCAGTGACGAACATATTCGAGAATATGACTCCGTCTGAGTGGTACGATGCTGCTCGTGAGTCTGGTTGTAATGTTATGTTTACGTGTGGGTTCTTTCTCGACAAGTGTCAGAACGGAATATACATCATCGGAGATTTCTTGAACGATATTGTCTATAGATTCTTCGGAGAGACTCTGAAAGTTCAACCAGTCTATTACGAAGGAACAATTTCTGATGATATTGATATACCGGACGATGTTCAAAAAGAAGAGGAGATTGATGCAGTTGACTTCTTAGGATTTCGTTTGCATCCTCGCTATAATCAAGTAATTTTCAAAATTGCTGTTAAACTGGATTTGAAACACCCGAAATATAAGACTGTAAAGAAAGTTCTCAATTTCCTGGCGAGTCTCTCATCATTCAAAATCTTTTTGTCGAGAACTATATATTTTGTACATCAGAATGGTTTTACGGAACTAGCGTCTGATGAAGCAATATACAGAACGAAGATATGCAAGTTCAGACCAGAAAAAGATAAAGAAGAATTGATGATTATAAGTGATTTGAACAGAATGTTCTGTTCTCCCGTCGATTCGAAGTTCTCCGAGAATATTGTATATGGTGGTTATCTTATGTGGTTGGTGCGATATTTTAAAGATACTAAAACGCTTTTTAATTGTTATGACTTCTTAAACAAAAGAAAAGAATAATGTTAGAATTGAAATACGACATATTGGATGACTTAGAAGCAAGACAAATCAATGCTGCTCAACAAGTTGCTGACGAAGAAGAACATCTTCTGACGCCAAAGGATTGGTATGAAGAGTGTCGTCGTACTGGAGCCAATGCAATATTCGCTATCGGATTTCCATATCGTCTGTTTCATCAGAAAGGTGGATATAACTTTGACATTAATGAGTTTATTGAAGCACATAATGATATAAAAGAAAGATATTTTAAGGGACTACCAGACGTTCAAATCGTACATCCAGAAATAAACTATTGTGATGTAAAACTTCCAAATTGGATACAGTCAGAAACATACGAAGATGCTAAAGATTTTCTTTATTCAGAATTACGATGGCAGATGAATACAGATTCTTGTGTGTTGTTCAAAATACCGGTGAAAATAGACATCGTTGAAACTGTACAGATGCCATCAAAAATGAACAGTTTGTGTGATACTATAATCGTTTCAACAGACTATAAAAGTCTTAATAAACGTATCAATAGAACAGTATCGAAGGTCTGCAATTTCTTAGCGAACATACAATCGTTTCACAAGAAATATCATCTATATAGAGATATATTTTTTATTACAGAACTTGGAGATGAGGGTGGTTATGTAGAACTACACAATACGCAGCAATATTTATTCGATGTAAAATATCGACAAAAGCGTTCAAACGATTTGGATCTTGAACATCCAGTCATACAAAATCTAACTAGCGTATGCAGTTGTCATCATCGCTGGAATTGTTTAACGGACTTCGAACACGTAAAGAAATATTTCAATGAGTGGGCAAATAAACAACTTAAATATGTAAACAAATGAGAACACTAGTAATACACCCAAACGATCCATCGACGCAGTTTCTGCGCAGATTCTATAATTCAGATTCTCCAGACTTCACGGTGATGGACGAAAGAAACTCGAATAGTGAAATTCGTAATGCTCTGAACAGCGATGAGTTTCAGCGAGTGATGATGCTCGGACACGGATACGAGTATGGATTGTTGTCACCACAGTGCTACGGTTCGACAAGAATGTTTGAACGAGATATTATATCTCCGCAGCACGTCGAGTTCTTACGTCGCTTAGAATGTATCGGAATCTGGTGCAATGCGAATATTTTCGCAGACAGATACGATTTGCACGGACTTTTCTCAGGAATGGTCATATCTGAACTCACTGAAGCACAAGACTGGCACATTCCAGTTGCTGATGAGAACGAAGTTCATAGTCATCGTGAGCAGTGGGCTGATGACTTATCTGTATGTTTGCAGGAGAACTGGACGTCTCTATCTCAAGTTCCAGAAGCGATGCTACAGCGTATGCCTCAACACCCATCACATCTCGAACAATTCAACTACGAATCAGTATATTGGTTTTGATGACTCGATTTCCAAATAAAACATAATTATCTTCACTCAGATGAAGATTTCTCTTGATTTTCTTGCGTAATTCAAAATAATGTAGTATCTTTGCGAAGAAATAATAAAGAATATGGACACAAACTCACAGATAACGAATTTTGTCTTGAATATTGCTTGCTGGCAAGTTACTAATCAAGGATATTTTCATAAGATTTCAATGCATATTCAGGATATTGTTCCTGGATTTGTAATCACGTCTCTTATCGTTGACAATGGAGAACTTTCTTTCGAGGGTATAGATGTTGATGAACAAGGCCGTGCGATTAGTAAGCACGAGACTATTAAGAATACAAGCGATATTACTCCTGAGCAACTAGAAGAGATTCTCAAGATATTGAAGAGCATCAATTTATTCGAACAATAATATCTAACAAATATGCAAAAGCAGAAAACTATAAAAATAGACGTCGACGGGTGCATCCGAGATACATTCGCAGCAATGTGTGACGTCTACGAAAAAGAGACTGGTCTTCAGAAAACATCGGAAGACATCTTCTCTTATGATGTTGATGAGTCGTTTCCGGCCATCAAGGAACTCATTGCTAACGGGATGCTGGACGCTAAGAACACGAGCGACTTCTTCTTCAACCAGCATTCAGAGGACTGCTTCCTCAACGCAAACGCAATTTCTGCTGTCAAGAAATCTATAGACAAAATAAGAGAGATGGGTTATCGTGTCGCTATCTGCACACATCAGCCGCTCTATAACGGACGTCTACATACGCTAACTTTCCTCTCTAAGAACGACATTCATTATGACGAACTTCATTTCACGAGAGAGAAATGGCGTATCCAGGCAGATTACATCATCGACGATTCTCCCGAATTTCTGACAGACCGTAGGGAGAAAGCAAGAAAAATCTGCATCGACTATCCGTTCAACAGAAGTCTCTCACAGTTCTCATTCGAGAAAAGCAACCGCTTCAAGAACGTCTCTGACGCATTGTCACACATTATAAAGAAAGAGGGTCAGATTTGATTATCCGACCCTCTTCTCTTTCCTCTCTTTTCTCGATTCAGAACAATGCTTCTGAATAAACCAAGTTCGCTGTCAGCGGAGTATATCCGAGAATATCAGAGACTATCTTGTTACAGTATGATAGAATAGTCTTCTCGAACTGTACGTCGAAGTCAATCTCAGGCGCAAACTCAGCAGGGAACTCACCGGGAATGAAAGCAAACGTCTTGATGTCTTCATTCTTCGTATAGTACCAGCGAATCTTGTCAGCAGTCTTAATCGGAGAATACTTCGTCTTGTACTTCTTGTTCTTCGGCTTGTTCAGCATAAAGTTGTACACACCGCAAGCACGGATATGAGCCGGACACTTATCACCAAGGACCAAGTTCTGCTTGTCACTTAAGACGAACTTCTCATAGTCGCCCACACTCGCACCTTGAGAAATCTCTTCCGGCCGCTTTGTCTTGAATACAGCTTTGTACTGACGCAGTTTGTCCATTACCTTCGAATACTCAATCGCATTGTCGTGCTCGATGTACCACTGAAGGATATAGTTCGTAAAGTCGGTCATACACTCTTTTGCATATGAACTCGTCGAACCTTTGACAATCTCGATTCCCTTGTAGACGACTTCCTTACCGCGTGGCAAGAAGATTCCCGGCTCTTTCCAGCACTCTGACATAGCATATCGTTTCTTGGCAAAGTACATCGTCACGTCGCTGACTTTCTCCAACTCAAGTTCCTGGATATTCTTCGGACAGTTGTACTTCTTTGCATATTCCTCATAGCGCTTCTTCATAAACGGACCCAGAGAATAGTCCCACAAGTCAACGACGAACTGAGTCTGTCTTTCCTGTGGAATCTTGCAGTAGCGGACGACACGCCCAAACTCTACATAAATCGAGTTATGCACGAGCACATCATTGGCAAAGAAATTGTGACAGTCGTCAACTTCGACATCATAGACGTACTCATCCTCGAAGTCATCCAACTGCTCTATCTCAGCAATGCTCTCTATTTTATAATTCTTTTCCTTGAAATCCATATTGCTTCTTCTCTTCTTTCCGTTTAAACGTTTTCTGTATCTGTATTGACGTAATTGCCAGTCTTCTTATCAGCACCGTCACTGATTGCATCTAACTGGATATAAACAGGTTTCTCTTCGCCTTCTTTTCCTTCAGCGAATACGAAGAACAAATAGTCTGTATCCAGGATGATGTTCTTAATCTTATCGTTTTCCTTCAAGTCTTTTGGATCGACGAATACTTCAGACGACACACCGTTGATGTCTGTGTACATCACGTACTTTCCGCTTAACGAACCATTCTCATCACTCATCTTTGAGAAGTTGACGATATATGGCTGAGTCAGAGAGTAGTCTGTAGGGACGTTAATCTCAAGTCTGTTGTCATCTGAGTTATCTTTTTCGGAACGATTTGCGTTCCAGAGATTCGTCACGATAATCTTGCCCTCTGTACTGAGGTCTATCTCGTACTTACCCTTAATCGGGTTCACGAGTTCTTCAGAATGTGTATTCTCTAAATCTACAATCTTTGCTCCCATAATAATTACTTCTTACTATTAATAGTGATGATTTTATCTGTTTCCTTGTTGATGTCTTTCGCCTTGATGTCGATGAGTTCTCCATTTCTCAAGACAATACAAGAATGGTCGCCAGTCACGATGACTTCCTTCCCGGACTCAGTCTTGATTCTGAATCGTGCCTTGCTCACTTTATGACGCATCACGTACTTCATTGGCTTATATACAGCCATATCGAGTTCTTTGTCATATGCTCGAATCAAGATTCCGTTTCCGGGAATCACTTCGCTACCGTTAGATACACTTAGTACGTGGTCGTCGTTGAGATATTTCGCCTTAGTGAACAAGTCGGCAATATCTATACGCTTCTTGATGTCAGCAGATGAAATATCGACTTTCGTATCTCCGGCAACAGAGTCTGTATCACCGGCAATCGTCATAGATACGCAGTCCTTGTTTGTCAAATAGTCGTAGAGTTTTCCAGTCAGTTTGTTGAGCTGCGTCGTACGACCCTTGTCAATATCGAATGAAGAAGCGACAGCAGGGTCGACCTGAAGTTTCTGGAATAGCGTCGTCTGTGTCTGGAACCAGTCACATCTTCCCTCACTGTTGTTCTGTAGACAACCCTTGAGTTCCGGCGTCAGTTTCTTTCCTTTCTTCACGGCAGGCTCCCAAGCCTTGCATTCCTCCCACTTTCCTACGCTGTAGTAGTCATCAAGAGACACTTTCTCACGCTCTTTGAACGTCACTCGCTCTCCATCATTGTCATAGTGAACCCACTGATAGAATAGTACAATCTTCGGGTTTGACTGGAAGATGCCCTCGAAGTAGTCGTTCACAGAGTTCTCAGAGTAATGATTGAGTTCACGCCCTTGCGCAGTAATGCTCTCAGCCATCTCCGTATTGTATGCGATGAAGTACTTTGAACCCAACGCACCATAGACAGAGTTGATGAACTTCTTGATAGCGAGCTGCTTCGTCTCGTAGAAGTCAGCGAGACCCTTCAGTCTGGCTACTTCATTACGAAGGTCTTCAATAGGGACGTTCTCTGCGTCTCTCATATCAGTAAATATGTATCCGATTTCGTCTGCCATATATAATAGTTGTTATTTCGTTTCTTTTATAAATTAATCGAGATTAAATGTGTAGTAACTGTGCTCAGTCGTACTGAATCTCTTTCCGTAACGCTTTTCCAAGTACTCAATGAACTCTTCTTCGTTGCAACGATTAAAGATAAAGCCTTCTAGAAAATCATTATTAGTAAAGTCAGTATTGTCGTAATCTCTCTCAATATCCGATATGAGATCTATGACTTTTGACGTCTTACAAGTCTTCATATATTTCTCAATGTCAATCTGATCAAGATAACCGAACTGAATCGCCATCTCTTTATTGTATTCGTCTATGCCCATTTCTATTAATGTTTGTCTTTTATAAATCTTACTGGCGCTGAGCGCTTTTGTCTTTCATATAATATGTGCTGAGGAAACTGCGACGTCTTTAGCGTCGGCAGAGGAATCAGCACAGTCCTTTTTGATTTTCTTAATTATTATACTATTCTCGTGTCTGATTAGTTTGATTTTCCTTACAGGAGCAGCAGTATGTATTTTAGTTCCATCTATATCTCTCAATTCGAAATATCCAGAAGTTCGTCTTGCATAAACAAAACACTCTTTCCCATCATATCTGACTCTGCCAAATCGTGCAAAACCAAACACTAAGTGTTCAGATTGGTTCTTTTTTAATTTTCCTCCTTTTAAAATATTATCTTTATATATTTTTCTGTTATGTCTTCTGACTTGAAATCCCCTGAACATATAATTCAAAGGTTCAGCGTTGAAATTCTTCGCAATCACAAACGCATCATTCGCATGAGATTTGACAATGTCGTGCTTTCTTCTATTGTGTTTCGTAACATAACCGTATGTTCTCCAGATAATAATCTCAGGATGACGTTCTCTGAGTTCAGAAAATATTCTATCTTTGATAAGATTCATCGCTGCTGTGTCACGCAATGAAACAGCATTCTTCTTGTTTATATTTTTGAACTTCTTTAGAACCAAACCATTGTTGTAATGATCATAATGACATTTGTGGCACAAACAGATAAGATTATCTGGTCTGTCAGGACCATGATCTTCTTGATGCTAGATATGATGAACTTCAATGTGTTCTTTCGAACCGCATTGCTGACAAGTATTCTTGTCTCTGAATCTGACAAACGCTTTCGTGTTATTAAAACCTTTCCTCTGACCGTTCTGATATTCTTCTCCTGAGATTTCCGGATTGGAAATCTTCTGAGTATCAAACAGTCCCACTTCAATAATGATTTTACTAATCGGAAGAATCCTCATCACGTCTTCTACGATTCTGATGTGAGAATTGACACGATGATTTAACGACGGCGCCAGCCATCCTTCCTTTCTTGAAGCAATGCGATTATTGAATCTTGGTTTTCTGTAACGAAGATTATAACGACGTATTCCTCTCGCTTCTGCTCTTTTTTCTATAAGTTTCGGCATTTCTTTACTTCTCAAATCAATCTCAGCAGAGTAGAGTTCTTTCTTCTTTGTCGAAGCGCTCACGCCGACGTGAACGCTACCAGAATCTATACCAAGCGTTACTGGTTGAACATAGTTTGTTGTAATGTACGTCAACTTGATCGTAAACGGATAATAGTTGACGATGATTGCTCTGCCGTCATTCAGCATATGTCTGACCTTACCGGGTTTGTGTGTCGGCATTAACGGTTTTCCAGTGATGTCTAAGACATAGATTGTCATAGTCGTTTTAATAGAATTAATTTTTATTCCCAATTAAGGGATAATGCAGACGTCGCCAAAGCGACGCTGTAATGCAGCCCTGCGCCAATGTTATCCGACGGTTTTGTATTCTGAATGCACTGCCCCTACCGGACAGGACTGTTTGACATTCAGACGTAGAGCAAGAGACTAGGACTAACATCCCTCGGTACCTATGTTTTCGTCAGTAACGTAGTTCAAGAGCATATGCTCTTTCACTTAGGCTAATCACTATCGACTCTGCTCATTTAAGAGCCAAGCCGCTAAGTCTTTAGCTTAGCCGGTTAGTGACCTATATTCATTTTTTGTTAATGTTTCTCTTTTATAAATTTTACTTGCGCAGAGCGCTTTTGTCTTTCAGTCCTTTAGAACAAAGCGTTGCTTTTTGCATATTGCTTCTCTTGAGAGAACTTCTCTCTCACTCCGTTCATATCGAGCAAGAACTCAGCGAAGAGTTTCACCACTTCTACGTTCACAGAATTTCCGAACTGCTTGTACGCCTGCTGCTCTTTCTCATCATAGATGAACGAATCTGGAAATGACTGTAGACGAGCACACTCCCTAGGTGTCAGCGTTCTCTTGAGTTTCCCTACTACTGGAATCTGAACCATAGCGACTAATGCAGGGAAGTACGTGGCTTTCTTTACTCGGATGCCGCTCGGACGTAACTGGAAGAGATAGTCCCAGATGCTCATATCCGGACCGCACTTCTCTGATGTCTGCCATTCAAGTTTCGCTTTTGCCCCGAAGAAATCCGGAATCTTCTCAGCATCGCTCAGCCAGGAGTCTATATCAACACGACGCTGAAGTCTCTTATAGAATGAATGATTGTCTTCTATGAACTTCAGTTTCCATTGGATAGACAGAGATTCTTCGTACTCATCTATCTCAGTTATCTCATTCTTGAAGCAAGACGTCCATATAGGAAACGACGGAACTTCACAGCCGGCAGAATAAACAAGCGAAAGAAACTCATTCCAGTGGTCGATGACTTTCACTAATGAATCGCTGATAGCATAATGAGCCAAATCGGGAATCTCACTGTCCGACTGAAGCACATCATCAATAGAACACGTCGGGATGTTCTCCGTATTGAAGACGAAACTGGACAAACACCCGACGTCTTTCCTGACAGCCATAATGAACACACGCTCACGATGCTGCGGAATTCCGATATAGTGAGGACTGAAAATCACCGGCTCTGCAAGAATCCAATAACCCTCATCACGAATGCTGTCGTGAATCACTTTCCACGTTCTTCCGTTGTCGTGAGATGCCAGGTTGCGCACGTTCTCTAATAGAATGTACTTGGGACGCTTGGCACGCACAATCCTCATAATGTCGAAGAACAGCGTTCCCTTTGTCTCGTCCTTGAAACCCTTACGCTTTCCGGCTTTGCTGAACGACTGACACGGAAAACCTCCGCATAAGACATCGTGATCGGGAATATCGTTCTCATCGACGAGAGTGATGTCTCCGACAGGCTCAAGACCGTAGTTGCGCTCATATGTCTTACGACAGTCTGCGTCGATGTCAGATGCGAAAACGCAAGTTCCGCCAAGCGCACTCAGTGCCTGGTGAAACCCGCCTATTCCGCAGAACAAGTCTATGAACGTAAATTTGTTCTATTTCTTCTTTGCCATATGCTTTAATCAGTAGTCGAGCGAATCATTTCTTTGACTCGAATGCATTGTATATAGTGTAGTATAGCCAGCGCAGACGCCACTTCAGTTTAGTGAGTATAGTGACAGATTCAGACTCGTGCTGAGGATAGACAATATCGTCTGGATTCAACCAAAACTTTCCGAAGCCGCCGTTGCGAGAAATCGTCTCTACTTGTATAGAACCAGCGGGCTTAGCGCCGATTTCATCAACTGCTTCCATATCTGGAGTCTTGGTTATCCTGACGATGACTTCGCCTCCTGAATATGCTCCGCTGCCCTCAACGTGATAGAAGTCCATACCCACATAAAGTTGCGATGCTTTTACTTTATAGTTCTTCATTATTATAAGGAATGTCTTTTAAATTTGTACTTAATTGTTTGAGTTTCTTCTCATTTCTGGATGATTCTCCAGATAGACATCGAACAAAGAACGCTTGGAATCAAGAATCATCATACTTCTGCTAAAGTCAGAGAGAACCTTGCATATATCTTCGTCATTGTCATAGTACTCACAGACTTGACGAATCAAAGCCAACCCTTGACCATAGCGTCTTCTCAGTTCGAATATTTCCTCTTTAGTCTTAACCATATCACTCGATGTAGTAGATGATGCGAACGTTGTCCTCCCAAACTTCATTCCAGTCGCATATCTGGCTTATACGTCCGATTTCCTCAGCAATCAGGAAGAGATTGACCATATATTCTTCTCTGATGTATTCAGGAGACTCGTAGTAGTCATTCTCGTCCTCTATCTCGTTACCTTCGTCATCGACTTGCTTCTGATAGAGTTCTTCTATATTGGCTGATATCGGATCCTTCATATGCTTGATGAGGAAATCAAGTTTCTTGTGAACGAGATTATTGCTCTGCTTCTGAAGAGCATCGTTGATAAGACCCAAAATGCGAGTTTCCTCAGCATCATAGAGAGCATTCCACTCAGAAAGCGTACACCAGGTGTGATCGTATCCGCGCAAACGCTTCTCAGGAACATCAGTCTCCCAAGTCGTCTCGTACATCATCTCTTCACGAGTCTCCGGAGAAATGTCATCGGGAACTCCACGACCGCGGAACGGACAACGCTCGCCATCCCAACCGCGAGATGAGATATAGTCATCACGGATAGCACCCCCGTTATTGGCGAATTCAGTATGCTGAAGGAAATAGACGTCAAGTCCGGATGACGGATCCTTAAACTGCTTAGTAGCGTTCTTGCGCCATTTCTCGTCAGTGTCTTTGGGCTTGCGAGTCGGCTGATAACCGGACAACAGACGCCATTCAGTCGGGCAAGTCTCCTGTCCTATCCACTCTCCGTTTACTTTCTTGTAGTACTTGGACTCGCACTGCCAGGCTCTGTAGATGACACCGTCAGGCGCATCTTTCGGGAGGTCTTCCGTTCTGTAGACAGAACCTTCAACCAAATCATATTTTGCCTCTACGTGGCGGATTACATATCTGCTCATAATAGTATTTCGTTATTGAATTTTTATTAATTTAGAACAATGCGTTGCTGTTAGTTTTTATTTCAGAATCAGACTCGGTATCGTTCTGCGGAATTAGCATCTTTTCAAAGACGTTCTTCAAGACATCAACGACAATAGAGTTTCCAGCCATCTTGTACATAGCCGTGCTCGAAAGGTCAGACGCAAGCAGCAAGTCGATTTCATCGTCTTTAAGACCCATCAACTTATAAGCTTCACGTTCTGTGAGTCGTCTTATACGGAGACTGACTCTACGAGTTTTCTTTGTCGAGTCTGGCGCTTCTTCGAGCGAGTCTATAATCCATAAGTTATCGGGATTACAAGTGATAGTCGGGCATATCGAGCCATTCCCCTGTACACGACCCCTGCGCAACTTTGAATTGGGATAACTCATATCGAAGATGCCGCCGACCGGACAGAACAAATATCCGGTCTTCGTCGCATTAGCGATGTTGAGTCCGTTGTGTTCCAAATCAATAGTCTGAACCGCTTTTGGGAGCAGATCAGACATATTGACGTTATTTAATGTAACTTCCTTTGACATTATTATTAGATAAGAGCGTTCTCTTTTGTTTTGACGGGTACGTAGCCTCCGAGACCATTCTCCAGAGAGATTTGACGGATGTCTTTCTTCTTCTCCTGACCGGGCAGTGCTCTGTCTACTGCTGTGATTGCTTCTTTCTGCTCATCATCAAGCGCTTCGTCAAATTCATCGCCGGCGTGATTGATGAGGTTCAAGAACTTCGGAATCTTATGCTCACTCAGATAGTACTCTTCTGGAATCATATCGTGACTTACGAGGAAGTCTGTAATCTCTCGCTTCGGTTCCATCGGTGCAGGGAAGTAGTAGTCAGCACCGTTGAAGTCTTTCTCCAGGATGTCTTCTCTGATAGAGACCATAAACACTCGCTCACGACCCTGTGGAACATCATAGTCCTTTGCATTGAGGACTTGAATCCAACTCTTGTATCCGTATGAGTTCACAGTGTCTTTCCATCTCAGAAGCAGAGGATAGAACTTTTTATCTGAGTACAACGCTTTCACATTTTCTAACAAACAGTAAGCCGGACGTTTCTCTCTGATGGTTCTTTCACACTCCCAAAGTAACGATGAACGTGTCCCAGAACCCTTCTCACCACCTCGCTGAATGCCAGCTCTGCTGAAATCTTGGCATGGACTGGAATATGTAAACAACTGGAAATCAGGCACTTGCGACCAGTCGATTTTTGAGATGTCTCCGTAGTTGAGATGGGCTGCTTCTGGAAAAACTGCATTGTGTGAAGCGATAGCCGGTTCATCAATTTCTGACCATCCGATTAACTCGTATTTGAAATTTTTATACATTTCCTGGAGTCTCTCCAATGCCATACATTGTGAGTCATATCCGCTAAATGCAGTAAACACTTTGATTAAAATCTGTTCTTCTTGCATATTATATATGATTCGTGTCGTTTAAAAATTATACTTTAAGTTTTGACTTTAGTTTATTATTTCGCATTCTCAACTACACAGTTTCCGATAATAAATCCGTTTCCAGATTCTAACTTAATCTTATAGACGTCTTCAACGTCTCCGGTCTCTAGTTTAGAGAACGGAAACCATATATAACCATTCTCAATAAAAGCGTGTTCGAATTTCTGCTTCTCTTTCAAGAACCTGAGTTGGTATGTGTTTCTTTGATTCACGACTCTTCCTTCGATTATATACGTATCTGGACGAATTTGATAGTAAAGACGAACGGGACGTTCAAAAAGTTTATTGATGATTAGTCCCGTAGCAGAGTTTAAAAATCTGTTAACTGTTGTGAATTGAGAAATGTTAGTATTTGTCTCTAGTGTACAACCATCGCTCTCTAAGAATCCAGTATAGAATGCTTTTAATTGTTCGTAAGGCAAATTGATGACACTATATGGAATATTCTTAGCGTAACTATAATGACCAAAGACATCATCTACAAACTCTCCAAAATCTTCGTTCTTGATGCTAACGTTAAAACATTGCCGTTCGTACTGTTTCTTATGAATTGTATAATCATATCTCAATCGTTTTAACGCTGGCTCCAATCTCAAAATATCTCTGTCATTACACGTTATAATGACTCTACGATTTTGATCCAAACATCCATCTCCAACATATGTTCCACACAGCCACCAAAAATCTAAGTTATCTGTTTCAAACACTTCGGCTTCTTCAAAAGAAAGAATCTTAATTCCGAGATAATGCTTGCTCGTTAAATCTTTAGCACAAACGTATTCTGGTTCTCCAAACACTCGACGGCCAGACGGACGTCCGTCTACACTTATTTTAGATTTGCTCGATATGTATTTCACATTCTTTCTGACTAAGAATCGCTGACTTGGTGTACACTTAATGAAATCGACACCCATTGCGTGAACAATTAGCGTCTGGACGTTTGGAATAATCTCAATCTTAGAGACTTTCTCAAATGTGTTATCATTAGTCAGTACAGAATCAACAACAGACAACTTCTCGATATTTACATATCCATTGTCTGTGAATACAATATTTTCTTTAGAAAATGCGCATATATTAGGTGATGTATCTAATGATTGCGCTTCAGCATTTGTTATCTTCTATCCGATAGTTGAGTTCATAATATATTATTTGGATTATTTTCTTATTGTACGCAACATTTTGGATTTAGTTTATTTTAGCAATTTTTATTATTTCTCCAAACAAAAATCTAATAACAGATTAATTTCCAATCACTTCTTTATGATAAATACATAAACTATTTAGTAGTTAATACGTACAATATAGTAACGAATTTTATACAAGTATATTTAGGAAAATGAAAAATTTTGTTTTAAAATTAACGATGATGCTTGTGACAATGCTGCTTCTGACTGGTTGTCTGAAGCACGACGGCTTTGACACTTATAACAACAGCCGCTATGAGCAAGCAAACAAATTTGACTATTCAACAATTCAGGACGTCCAACTCGACGTCGACTACTCTTCTTGTCTGTCGGGATGTGTGTACTTCGACATCTATGCAGCGAATCCGCTCTCAGATGACGTTGAACCTGTGTTGATGGATAACATACAGCCGGTTTACTCAGCCTATACTGATGCAACCGGAAAATTCTCTCAGCGCATCAAACTTCCTTCTTACGCTGAGCATCTCTACATCTACACTGGTAATTTTTTCGTGAGCGACCAGTTGCTAGAGTGTGACGTTACAAACGGCATTGCTTCAGTCTCTGCATCAAAAGACAATGTTTCAGCACAAGCACGTTCATTCACTCGCGGCGCTGTAGTTTCCGGTCAGACAACAAGTCTTGAGACGCTCTATATGCTGACTAACATTGTTGACTGGCAGACCGGTGACAAGACTGACACTCAAATCTACAAGGAGTGGCATACGCCTCTCGGTTCTTGGGACGCTGAAACCGGACGTCCGTCCTACGTCATTTCCCAGACAGAAGCGGGCTCTCTGGCCTTCACATCTGATGAGATGGCCGGGATTCAGCAGACGATTGCCGGTGCATTGACTGCAAAGGGTCACTGCGACCAGCGTTACCGTCAGCCTTATGACTTGACTCTCAAGCAGAACAGCGAAGTTGCCGTGACTGTAGTCGGCTCGAACTCTTGCTGGAACAGCACTATGGGCTACTACTATTACACTGACACTCCTTCATCTACTCAGGACATCAACATCATTATGCTGTTCTCGAACACTCAGGACGGTCAGTCGTCATTCATCAAGTCCCGTGGAAACAAGTACAACGGAAATATTGCTCTTCAGAGGGGTGACATCGTCAAGCTGATGTACTATCCGAACATTGCTTCCGGTGACTACAGTGGTGCTACTTCAGTTTTCCCTGCCGGTACGAAGATTGGTTTCATCCTGAAATCAAACGGCTGGGGAATGCAGAAGCCCGTCAGTGACAAGGTCTACTACAACAGTTACAAGGGTGAGATGAAGAACACTGACATCGCTCGTCAGTATAACTCTTGGGCCGCTAGCACGGACGGCTTGTCATATTGCCTGGCTGATGATGAGCAGAGCCGTGCTGACAACGGTATCTATTCTAAGCCCAATCCTAGCGGACAGGCACGTACGGCTAAGTTCGCTTATGAGAACGCAGATGGTCAGCAGTACGCTATCGTATCATTTGAGGACGCTTGCAACGATGATGACTATGATGACATCGTCCTGGCATTGAAGCCTGTGGGCGTCTTTGAAGAACTGCCTACTCCCGATCCCAAGAAGACTTCAGTTAACGGTGTCTATGCTTTCGAGGACTTGTGGCCTGCAAAGGGTGACTATGACTTGAACGATGCTGTCGTCGATTATCAGCACGACTATATCTGGTCTGCTCTGAATGTGGGTGCCGACTACAAGATTACGAAGGAAGTCATCAATCTGACGACTTATCTGAACTATGTGACTCTGACAAGCGGTCTGGCAGTGACTGTGAACACGAAGACTGCTCCTTCTTCAGTGAAGATGAAGACTATTAAAAACAGTGAAGTATCTGAGGTTCAGTTCGAGCAAGACGGAAACGTCTATCTCCTGACTGACAACATCCTGAGTAATGTGGGAACGCAGTACATCATCGAACTCTACTATTCTGACGGTATCGCTCAGAACAAGACTGCTGACGTATATCCTTTCATCTACAGGAATGAAGATGGGGGTCGTTGGGAAGTGCATATCCCGTTCGAGGCTCCGACTTCGAAGATGATAACGGGTTACTTCGGAACTCTGGACGACTGCTCTGACATCAACCGTGCTGTGTTCTATGTGCGTGCTGGAAACTATCCGTTCGCATTCTATCTCAGCGGCGTGAACATCGAACCGTTCAAGAACACGATTCTTCTGAGAGCCAATGAGTCGAAGCATATCGACGTGCTGTATCCCGAATTTATGGAGTGGGCTACGTCTAAGGGAGAGAAGAACAAAGACTGGTATCTGCATCCAATAAGTGAATAATTGAAAGATAAACAAAGCGATATGAGAGAATTTCCGAAGATAGAAGATTTCTTTCTTGATGATGCTGAAGAAAGAGTGATTTCTCCAGAAGTCGAACATAAGATAATGGAAGATGAACTTTCAATTCAGCGTACGAGAGAAGAGTTTGAAGCGCACGAAGAAGCGAAGAAGATTCTGATATTCTGATTTATTCTATTTGACAAAGAATAAGAAAGGACGTTTTCCGATGAAAGCGTCCTTCTTTATTTCTTCCAAACTTTTAATTATTTCTTGATGAACGTAAACTGATTCCTAAGTTCTTTATAAGTCAACGTCTTATTCAAGCGTTTTGCAAGACGTTCTACCCATTGAAAGGATACATTCTCGTCGATGAAAGAATTGTCATCTTCTGGTTTGATTACGAATTTCCAGACGTAGTCAGAGAACGCTTCCGGTGACTTCCACTGCATATACTCTATCTTATCAAGAGATGCTTGTGTAGATGAATCTTTTGAACTGACTTCATACATCTTAGCGACGTTCCAGTAGTCATCGTATGGATACATAAAATCAACTTGTCTTGTGCTTTTCTTAAAGAATGCGGCAATGTTGATAATCTTTACATTGAGCATTAAGAAGTCTACGGGCTTGATGTCTCGGCTGAGATTAAATGCGACGGATAGGATGAACTTACGATGAGAAATCTGCGTAATTCTGAACTTTGATACATCATCAAGATTCTTATCAGCATAATACATATGCAGCATACGGTCAGAGAAGTCGTCTTTAAGTTTCTCTACGTCGTCGTCTGTCAGATTATACGTGAACGTCATCCTGAGACGAATCTTGAGATTATAGAGTGTTCCGGACAAATCACTCTTTTCATTAGACCAAAGTTCATTATCTGGCTGACTAGCGACTTCTCTTGAGATATTCTTCTCAACAGGTCCGATGTCGTCTAGTATGTCGTAGTTCAAATAAAAGTTTCCCATATAATCTATTTATCAAAAAAAGACGAGCAAACATCGTAAGATGCTCACTCGTCCTCTCCTTTCATTAGCCCCCTTAATCAGAGTTCTCCTTTGATTTGCTTAAGTCTGAGATTGAGCAGCCACTGATTCAGGAATTCTTGGTCTACAGTCTCACGGATCGTAGACGTCTCCTGACACTGCTTCATCTCTTCCTTCTTCTTGTTGACGACTTCCATAATCTCGTTGTACGAGAGTTCTCCGCGTTTGATTTTCAGGATGTAGTCACGGTCGATGTTGCGACGGTTGACGATGTACTTGCCGTCACGGGCAATCTCGATGGAGTTCTGAATCATCCTGTAGCAAGCAGCGAGGTTCTTGGAATCGTAGAATCCGGCCTTGTCCTTAGCGTCAGTGCGCTTCTTGAGTTTCTCTATGTTCTGACGGAAACGCTCCGGATTGCGCTTCTGGATCCACTCTTGCTGCTTCTTGAACTCACGGCAGTGTGTGCTGTATCCGTCCTTATTAAAATAGAGATGCATAATGCTGACAGCGTCCTTCGGAACAGAGCAGAGAACAACAGAATTATCGTCCTTCTGAGCGTGATTTACGACGTCATAGAAGCGGACTTCGTTAGAGTCACCGCTCTCGCTAATGATGCCGCAATAACCGATAGGCTTCTGAGCGTTGAACCAGGACGTGAAGAGAACGTCTTGCTCAATGTCGTCGACGTCCGGACCCGTAACCTGGAGATGATACTTCTCAAGAATGAAGTTCACCATATTCTTTCGCTGTGCCTTTCTGAGCATTGCCTCCCACTCGTCAGCAGAGGGAAGTCCGGTTTCGCGTGCTTCCTTCATCTCACGGACAATGGCGATGGTGTCGTATGCAGTTCCGTCGTGAAGTGCTTCCAGAATGTCGTCGAGCGTGATGTTCTCGTACTTGAAGAAGTTCGCCCAGTCGTAGTAGCATCCGTAGTAGCCCTGCATATTGTTGATGGCTACGAGACCGCAGTACTTCTGGTTGAGTCCCCTGTACTCCAGCCAGTTCTCGACTGCCGTGCTGCCCTGCTTGTAAGTAGTGAAGCAGAAATCAAGCGGAGTATTTCTCTGAATGATGGGTTTAGAAACCATCTTCTCTTGAGACGTTCCTTTCTCAATCTGGCTTGTTGCATATCCGAAGAACGGCTTGAAACACTGCTTGCTGATGAATGCGTCTCTGTTATTCCTAAGTTCTGTCATAACAGGATGCTCATAGAGGACGAATTCGTCGTCTACGAAGAGCGTTTCGAGTACTGTAGGGTTAGAACGTAACAAGAGCGAAGAGAACTTCTTCACATCTTGACAGTACACATCATTCCTCTCGTCCTTGTATTCGTCGACGTACTTGAAACCGAGGTCGAGCAAGTTGTTGATGTTTGCTGCGTAGATCATTCCGTAGTCCTCATCTGATGTCTCGGTATTCGTCCCCTGACAGTGTGAGCCTCTCAGGAAGATATAGAGCAGCACGCCACCATCAGCTTCTATGCGTGACACAATCTTCTGGATTCTCTCGTCTTTAATATTTCTGACGTTCTGATAATCTGACTTATCCATAAATTCTTTATTTTAATTTTATTTTACGCTACAAAAGTAATCATTATTCTTGAGATACACAAACATTAAAACAGAAAACGCAAAACTTTAACTTTGTTTAACAGTTTCACTGTCTGTTTTGATTGTTAACGCACTGAGCGCTTGCTTCACTTGCGCTTTCTTCTCATTCCACTCGTCTTCAGTTATCTTGATAAGACAACCTGAGTAGAATGCATCGAGGTACTCAGTAGAAGAGATATTCGCCCTGGTGTTTCCATCATCCTTAAGTAAAGTCGAGATGAAGATATTGTCCGGAGAATACTGAGTTACGTTCACTTCTTCGAGTGTTAGTTTACGTCCGTCACCCGATTTGTGCAAGATATGCACGTATGAACGCTCACCTTTATAGTACAAGCATTTATCCTTGCCCATATATGAGGGGCTGTTGTTGTAACGGTCGCCTTTCAAATATAGATAGAATCTACCATCTTCAAGACACTCGTGATTTCGCTTCTCGTAGTCGAGCAACTTCTTCTCAAGGATAGCGATTTCCTTGTGCAAGTCGTCAATAATCGGAGCGATGCTCAGAATGTCTGAATTCTCTCGATTCTTCTTACCAAAAGACTCTTTGGTGAACTTGTTGAGTTCTCGTGCAGCACGGACGTATTCCACGACTGCATACACGTTATCGTTATTGATTATAATCTGCTCTGCTCTCATTGTAGTTGTCTTTTAAAGTGTTCAACGTTTGAAGATGCTTGTCCCACTCTGCTTTCTCAATCGGGATGATTGTCTTGTCGATGATGCAGAGTGCGAAATTCTTAGCGTCGAGTGTAGTCTCCATCGACCAGCCGATATAAATTGTGTTCTCGGTGACTGAAAACTGTTCTACAGTAACACGTTCTTCGTTGACTTCAAGGACGTGGAAATACTCGATTCGGATACGGTTCAGCAAACTGTGATCGTCTTTGAACGTTTTGTAGTATCCACCAACCTCTATGTGCTCTGACGGAACAATGCTGTCCCAGAACTTACACTTTGGTTCAAGCAGATTCTCTACTTCCCGGACTTCTGCCCACATCTTCGGTTCTATGGAAGCGAACAGCAACATATCTTTTTGCCTGTAATCAAAGTTCTTAAGAGCGTCGCCTACATTCCTCAGAAGTTCTGCGTATTTCTTCCACATCTCTCGGTTTCTGACTGTGATAATCTTGCTCATTTTTCAAATTCCTTCTAAATATTTGCTTATATCTAATGATTTTCTGACCATGTTTAGAGTCGGTTCCGAACTTCTGAACCCTATTCTGCTTGACTTTGATATTTTAAATGCATCCATTATGAATTCTTCTTTCATTGTCTTTTGAGCATATCTTCCGTGTTTTGTAGTCCAACGTCTCACGGCTTCGTGCTCCATCTTGTCGATGTTCTGGTCGCTGTCCTTATCTTTGTCACAGAACGGATGCACATAAACGACTAGCATTTCTTCGTCACTCGGATACAATACTTTCTTACCTTGTCTGATTTCATCGATTCTCTCTAAGTCGACTTCCTGATATTCGCAGTTAATGTAGAGAGGTCCGTATATACTCAGAACTTCAAGTCCGCTTGTTATATATGACTGCACACGATTCACGATGAATCTGCTCTTGAAGTATCTAAGAGTCATCCCGTAGAATGCAAAGAGGTCGAGGACAGTGCTGATGTCATCCGGCTTCAGATTCAGAGATATAATGAAGTCCGCTATCTGCATTCGCTTCTTATTAATCTCAACATTCATCTGGAAAGAGAAGTAAAGCGATGAAGAAATATCTGCGAACTTTGGTGATTTGAAGAACGCTTCGTACATATCAAGAAGCCTGTCAATATGACGTGGACGTTCACGGAAGTTCGGAGTACAGACGTACGTCATCTTAAATCTGACTATATACCCATCTGCTTCGCACTTATTCAGCCAATCGACAAAAGGAAGTTTAGTCACAAACGGAGCATCATCGTCAACTACGTCTGACTTGAAGTCCCGCTTGCTCTCCTTGATAGACTCTTCGAACATATCATCTAAAGTCATATCAAGAACTTCTCTTTTATTCTCTTCTGATTCTAACATAAGTTTCTGTCTATGTAATTCATACATCTTTTGATGCACTCTTTCTTTGACTGCGCTCTAATATAGTCGAAACTGTGCGACTCTGGAATCTTCACTACGTTGCCTTTCATATCTCTTATTGCCCCAAGATATTCAGGCTGTCTGTTCTTGATAGTCTTGATGTCAACTCCGCAGTTGATTTTGTAACCTCGATGAACAACCATTATTTCTCTTCTGTTATTGTATTATCGTTATTATTGTCGTTCTGATTGAACAGAGGTCCATAGTTAGTCATTTCGAACTGCGCCAATCTGTCAACGAACATATCTCTTGTCTTCTGAATCCTTTCGATGTGCTTATTGAGTTCAGTGATTGTCTTTTGACAGAACTCTTTCTGGAACTGTTCTGCGTCGCTTCTCTTCTCGAAGAGATTCTTCTCTACGTCCTCGTCTCTTAGGACCAGACGTTCTTTAGAATCCTTGACAGCGAACCACTGGTCACACTCTTCTCGACGTCCCATAGAGAGATGCTTGACATAGACGAACTCGCGGATTTCAGGGACGTATTCGTCCCATTCTGCGATATTGTCTATAGACATATCGGGTGTCTCCAGATAATAGTAGATTTGCCCGATGCTTAATTTCTCTTTTTTCATATATAATATAATAATGAATATTCTGCCGACAAAGGTATGAATTATTTTCGAATTATACAAGAAAAAGAGCGATTATTTTTGAAGATAACCGCCCTTTTATTTTATTTTTAACTTTTCTTAACCGAATATGTTCGTATTTGCAAGTTCGTAGTGAACTTTCTCGATAATTTTCGCTTTCTCTTTATCATCGGGTTTCACTCCGAACATTATCCAGATAGAGTTGAGAGTCTTGATGACTGCTTTCTCTATATCATTCTTGTTTTCTCTGTCGAACTTATTATATATAAGGAAAGCAATTCCGTCGATATTCCAGAAGTTAATCAACACCGGACCCAAAGTGAATGTGAAATAGACGAAGAACTCTTTGCTCTCTCCTTGCTTAGTGACTCCGAACTCGAAACTGTATATTTCTCTTGGATGACTAATTAACTTGGTTAATGCTTTCTTCTCATCTTGAGCACGCCACGACGACGTCTGGCTAATCTGTGTATCTCTCAAATCTTCGAGAGCAGTGTCCGTCGTAGACATACTTGATGCAGAGGGGACGTTGATAAATCCTGCGTATGTATTATCGAACTCTACCATTGTCTCAGCAATATTAATTTCTGCTTTCGCATTTTCCAGTTTCTTTGCAAATGATTCCGGAAGTTCGACTTCAGCGTGACGTCCCCACATCTTCTCTACAACTTTTACTGAATCATTGAGAGCAGTCTTTCGCATAAAATAATTGGTCAAAGCAGCAATCTGATTATAGATTGTCAAGTCTTCCATTGAAACGTCATATAAGAAATAAGCCAAATATGTGAACTCTATCACTGTGCTACGGGTCGAACTCAAATTGAACCCGCCCTTTCTGAACACCTAATCCGCAAAATAGTTGATTTCTCTGGCACGAATACATTTTGAATCACGTTTTCTAGTTCCTTCCCTATCGACCCACTTCATAACAGTGACATCGCCATGATCATATCTCTTAGTAAACGAGTCAGCAATGTTTGCTAATATCTTCACCAGTTTGAGAACGCCCTTGATGTTGGTAAGATGAAAATTAACTCCGACTTCGAATCCGGCCGAAGAATGTGTATCTCTAATGACGGGTTTCTGGAAGTGTTTCGAATTTTCGTGATTTCTATGCGTAGAAACTGGAAGAATAACAGAATAGTTCTCAACTTGACGAGATGCGTCAAACAGAGAAGAAATCATTTCTATGCCTTTATCTGTCGCTTTCTTGATTGAGTTCTCATTGCGCAAGAGTTCGAGTTGCGGGCAATTGAAGTACAGTTGGAAACGGAACGACTCATCGTTCGGAAGCAGTTCTTCCACTTCCTGGTCGTCCGAGACTATCGTTGATGCTGCTTTCTGTTCTATAGAACCGGCTATATCGTCTAAAAATCTTCTACTATACGCATATACTTTATTTATCTTAGATGCGAACGCGTTCAGATAAAATATTTCAGATGACAAGAAACTAAATCCAGAAGACGGCGTATAATCTTTAGAAAACGAAAAATTAAACTGAATATACAGATGAAGAAGATTCCCGCATCAGTCGACTTAAACGTTCGCTACGACTTGTCTTATAAGAAGCACGCAGCGATTGAAAATGCTTTAGAAAACGAATTCATTGAGCAAGAAGAATATGATGCTTACAAGGAAATGCCCGATGAGTACTACTATCAGCCAAAGGGCTTAGTACAGTTTGTCTATGACTATATGCGTGACAACAACGTTCCTTACGTCCAGTTTGACAAAGAAGCATTCAAAAACGCTTTTGCAGAGATGGTCGAACAGCAGTGGTTCTTCATCAATCGGCGATAATTCAAATACATTATATATGAAAGAATCTTTGAAAATATTTGCAGGAATAGCATTATTCATTGTAGTAGTTATAGTCTTTATACAAGGAGTATTTCTACTAGTCGGTCCGACATATAAAGAAGGTACGTATACGATGGTTTATAAAGTTTATTTTCCGAATAATCCGCGCATGTACACTATAACAAATGACTGGCCGATTGATACATATTCTTCAAGAGGAACTAATTATGTTCAAAAGGCAGTCAAAACGCCATTCTTTAAGAATATGTATAGTTGGTCAAGAGTTTACGAAACTTCTGCACCAATCGAAGTAGTGAGTTATACATTCAAAGAAAAATAAGATATACAATATGGAATTGAAAGAGTACAATTTATATAATAGATACAGAGTTCCCGTTTCTCTCAAGCAGATGTCAGAAGACAGCAACGAGTTCTTACTAGTTCTTCCTGAGAAAGAAATGGACTGGGTTCAAGTCTCTTATGATTTGGAACTCGTGAAAGACGAGAACGGAATCGAGCAGAAAGTAGAGAAAGACTACAGCGTCGATCCAAGCGGCGGACCTTACATCACTATTGGAGGCAATAAGTTGGGATTGTATCCATATGGAGAAATCTATATCATCGTCGACAGCATCGAATTGAAGAAAGATGTCGGCTATGTATTAAAAATTAGTTTCGTGGAATACTTATGAAATTTGTCAGCATAGAATTCAAGAACATCTTCGCATACGGAGAATAGGTTAATAAGATAGAATATTCTGACACCGGAAAGATGACTCTCTTAAAGGGAATTTCTGGTGCTGGTAAGAGCGCTATCTTGTCTCTTCCCACATTGGTTCTGTACGGTCGTCTGATGAGCGTGACTAAGTCTGGAATCGCTAATCGTATCAACAAGCACGGCTGGATTCGCGGAACTATCGTCAAGGGACAAGACACATTCGTTATTGAGCGTGAGTTTGCTCCCAATTCTCTGACTATATGGAAGAATGATGTTCAACTTGACCACTTCGGTTCTTCGGATGCAGAAGATTATATCCAGACAGAGATTCTCGACTTCCCGATTCCTCTGAATACATTCTCTAATATGATATGTATCAGTATGAAGAATTTCAAGTCGTTCCTCTCTATGAGTCCGACAGACCGCAAGAAACTGATGGACGAATTGTTCGATGTCAGCATCATTATGGCCGTAGCAGAGTCTCTGAAATCAGATGCGAAAGAACTCGGAAACTCTATCAACGGAGACAACGGCACGTTGTTCTCACTTAACCAGACTCTCGGAAACTCTCAGAAGGAACTTGCACAAATCCAGGCAAAGAACTCTACTCCAGAATCTCTCGATAAGATTGAGCAAAACAACAAGCAGATAGAAACGCTCAACAGTCAGATGGCTCAGTACAATGAAGCAATGAAGACTGTTGCAGAGAAACAGCAAGAGAATCGCAATGCTATCGATGCAAAGAACCGTGAGATAACAGAGAACTCTATGGTTCTTCGTCAGATTCAGGAGAAGATAAACCTATTTAGTCAGTCTAAATGTCCGACTTGCGGAACTCCGTTTACGGGAGACATCTTCAAGGAAGCCAGAAAGAAACTGGACGAATTGAAGGCTGCACGTACAGAACAGGCAACTCGTCTGAACAATGAGCGTGCTGAACTAATGGCTAAGACTTCAAAGATAGAAGAAGCCAGGAAGAAAGTCGACAACGGCATCTATCAGATTCGTATCAATGTCAACAATCTTCTGAATGAGAATGCTCTTATCAATGAGAAAGCAAAGGCAACTGCTGAGTACACGGCTGTTGAGAATATCATCAACCAGACTCAGGCTCAGATTGACGACATCAAAGCTGGAATCAATGAGAAGACTGTGAAACTGACTCGCTTGCAGCAGTTACAGAAAGTTTACTCTCTTGACGGTGTGCTTAGACTGATGATTGAGAACTGGGTGCCTGCTCTGAATGAAGAAATCGGAGAGTATCTGACGCTTCTGAACTTCCCTTATATGCTGAAGTTCGACAGCAAACTCGATGCGACCGTGACGGATATGGGCCAGAACGTTCCCATTGAGACATTGTCTGAGGGAGAGAAGACTCGTCTAAACGTCGTTATCGTCCTGAGTCTCGTGAAGATAATCAAAAAGCGTATGCCTTCATTGAATGTTATGTCGTTCGATGAGACTATCAGTACGCTGGATACGATGACTTCTGAACTTCTGTTGTCTATGCTCTATGCTTATGCGGAAGAACAAGCACTAAATATCATCGTCGTTTCGCACACGGATCTCAGTCTGGAACTCTTTGATGAAATCATAGAAGTCGAGAAGCAAAATGGCTTCAGTAAATTTGAAATTAAGAATAACGTCCTATGAGGAAATTCAATCGACTACAACTGCGCCAACTAAAGAAAGAGACGCTCGAAAAACGCAAATTAGAACAGCGAAAACTGAAGAAAGCGTTCAAGAAAGCAATGATTAACATCGCTACTAAATCAATCGGATTAGAATTAGAAAATATTTTTGAAAAAAGTCCGCAAAATGTACTCAATTATCTCGACTTCGCAGATAAATAAAAAGTGGGAGAATTTATTCTCCGTACATGCAACTAAGAGTTAATAATAGAGTACAATATTTAAAGAGATTAAGAGTTATTTCGAGGATTTAAGAAATTTAGGATATAAAAATTTATTCAAGTATATTTAAGGTATTATGGAAGATTTATTTAATGCTAACGTGACCTTGACTCCCCAGGGAGAAAAGTCAAACCCTAACGAATTTAAGCCCAAGTCATCTAAGAATTCTAAAGGTGTCTACGAGGCTGTCATCAGGTTCCTCCCGAACCCAAAATCACCCAATGAAAGTCTTGTCGGTAAGAACACTGCTTTCCTGAAGAACTCTTCCGGTCAGCAGCGCGAGATTGACTGTGTCAACGACAGTTACAGCTGTCCCGTTGCCACTACTTTCTTCCAGTTGTATAACAACGCAAATCCTGTTCTGAAGGAGCGTGCAAGCACATTCTCTCGTAAGATGCGCTATTCTGCACTCGTTCAGATTATCAGCGCTCCCGACGAGCCCGAACTCGTGAACCAGGTTAAGGTGTTCCGCTTCGGTAAGATGGTATACGACAAGATCTGCGCAGAGCAGACTCCTTCGTCTGGTATCGTCGCACAGAAGGCACACAACATCTTCAGTTTCACTGACGGACGTCCGTTCTACATTCGTCTTGTTCCTAAGACTAGCGGTAACGGTTCTAGCGGTGGTAAGAAGTTCGACGATTGGGCTGGTTGTCAGTTCATCGACAATGATGCAGCCGGCAATATGTCAGCGAAGTGTCCTATCACGGACGCTAGCGGAAATACTCAGTATTATCCAATCACTGAGCAGACGCTTTCTGACCCCAACTTCAAGCAGGCAGTTGTAAACTGGCTGAACGGTGAGAATATTCCTCTCTTGGAGCCTTACAAGTACCATGAGTGGGACGATGAGACTCGCCAGTTCGTGTCAAGGTGTATCACTGAGGCTCTGGATCCTAATACTCAGCCTGCAAGTCGCAACGCTACACCTACTGCCGGAGGTATCTTCGGAACTGCTCCTACCGGCCCAGCTGCAACACCTCAGCCCGGTGTAATCACTCCTGCTGCTCCCGCACCTCAGGTGGCAGCACCCACAGTGAATGTAGCACCTCCTGCTGGCGGCATCAATTTTAACGCTGCTCCTCAGCCTACTACTGCTCCCGGTGGTTTCGCCGGCTCTAACGTGAATGCTCCTAACCTGAGTGACATCTTGGGTGGTGGTGCTACTCCTACTCCACAGCCGGCTGCTCAGCCTGCGGCTCCTGCTGCACAACCCGCAGCACCAAAGCCCGCCGCTGCTGCACCTGCTGGTGACGGAACCGGTGGTCTCCAGTTGGGAGACATCCTCGGCGACATTATGTAATCCGAGAAAGTCGTAAGACACTATTATTCTAAAGAGCGATTCTTTCAACGAGAGTCGCTCTTCTTTGTTAAATATTTCTAATAAGTGAAAACTTTCTCTTCTTTTTCTTGTAGAATTGAAAAGAAATTCGTAATTTTGCAGCAATAAACAGAAAGATTATGTTCAGAATCGCTACAACAGAGACATACGACCCGGCGCATTGCGTTAAGGATTGGATTAAACGAGCAGATGAATTCGACTTCGTCTTATTCATCACGAAGAATATCAATGATGAGATAATCAAAATCTTCACGAGCCCTGAGTCGAAGTGGGCATATATGAACAAACCCGGAATTATGCACATCACTTGTACTGGTTGGGGCGCTACACTCTTTGAACCAAGAGTCGGAAGCCCGAATCTGTGCAATCGTTTTATAGCAAAACTCATCGAATCTGGTTATCCTGTAGAACGTATTGTCTTACGTGTAGACCCGATTATCCCTATTCAAGATGGAGTCGATGCTTTTGACAACGCTTGTAAGATTGCTGAATGGAACGGAATAACTAGAGTGCGTTCTTCAGTGATGCAGATGTACAAACATATGTACGAAAGAATTTGTAGCGGAAAAGTTCTGACAGAAGAAAGATGTCACGAACTATCATACAACTACAACGGTAAATTCTTTCCGGATGAGAAATTATCATCAGTCCGGGACATTTACGACCAAATCAAAGTGGTCACTGAGCATTATCCGAATATCACTTTCGAAAGTTGCGCTTCTAACGTTCTAACGAAATACGGATTTGTAGAATTCGGATGTATGAGTGAGAAAGATTTACTCATTAACGGCATCGATCCAGAAGTAGTCAACGTCCCGAAAGGAAATCAGCGTCAGGCTTGTATGTGCTTGCTGAAAGAGCAACTTATTCCCGGAGGATACAAACGTGGCAGATGTCCGAACAGATGTGTTTATTGCTACCTCAAAGATAAGAAAACTGACAAAGATTTTCCAAAATCTGGAGAACTATTCTAATCAAATAAGAAGAAATAATTATGACTGACTTCGTAGCTAACCACATTACTTTGATAACGTACGTATTGTTCGCTATCTGTTTCGTCTTTGCACTCTATGAGATTTACCAATATTGGCTGTCGAAACCAAGATACAGACTCGATGCCGACGGGTTTGTAATGTACTACTATGCGCCTTATAATTATTGGTCTTATCTAACCGGATGGGACGATAACCCGTCGAAACGCACTGTAACGATTCACGACACAATCAGAGGCATCGTCTTCGACTATGAGTACGAAGGTCCAGGACGATATAAGTTCAAGATGACGAAAGAAGAACTCAAAACACTTCCGTATAAGACGAGTCGAGAGATTCATAAAGAACAAGAAGAATTGATCGATAGAGAAAACACTCTGCTGAAAGAAATCACAAAATCAGTTATATAATGGACAACAACAAAACTAAGAAACTGCTGTGCTATTCGCACGAAGACTTTGACCATTTGATGTTCAAGAACGGATGGACTGAACGTCCGCCAAGAGATGTCGCAATCATCAGCATCGCATCTCATCTCGACGAGAACCCATATCATCATTTTATGTACACGGGAGCAGATAATGTTTTGAATATTGATTTTTGTGACTGTACACCAGAAGAATGGTGGGGTGGAACAGACAGATATGACGAACTCTTGGATTTCTTCATTCTAAACAAGTCAGACAAGATGACAATTGGAGACAACCGATTCTCTCACGCAGAAACTAACGGCGACATTCTCAACGCATTGAATTATGAGCAGGCTTGTCGCATCGTCCGTTTCATTGACAGTCATATTCAAAGAGGTGTCGAAAGTATCTATATTCATTGCTCAGCCGGGAAGTCGAGATCTCAGGGTGTTGTTCGATATATTCTGGACTCATATCCTCAATACGATTGGAAGACTAATCCTGACAATCCTTGTCTGACGCCCAACTATCACGTCGTCAGAATGCTGAAGCGAGCGCTCAATTTCTTGTTCTGTAGTTGCGAACTATAATCAAACAAACGCATAAAATAAATCCTCTCTAGATTATTTCTAGAGAGGATTCTTTGTTATGGCAAGAGTTAATACTCTATCGATTAATACTGCATATTCGTGATGCCAGCAATTACGTCGTCGATTGTTTGAGCAGGCTCGAAGACGTTAGCATAGAAGTCGTCTACGTTGTCTTCCAGTTTGTCTGAAACTTCGTCGTTGTTCAGAGTACGACGCCATGCCTTCCAGAAGCGACCGATAACCTGGCTTGTAGTAATCTTGAAGAACTTCTCGTGCAAGTCCTCAGTAGATGCTTCAACAGCAATGTCGAAGTACTCAAGAACCTTACCGAAAGAATCAGCCCAGATTTCAAAGTCCTTTGCACCACCATCACCGTTGCGGTCTTCGATGTTAGCAGCGATACCAATCTGTTTTGTGCTCTCATCATAGAAGATGAAGTCGTCATTGATGTTGCTGAAACTAGCATTCAGTTTAGGATCGTAGAACTGCTCGTATGTGATGTCAGCAGCGCTTTCCCACTCTACCAGTTCATCACCCTCTTCGTTAAGGACGATTTCATTCTCTTCTGCTTCATCGATGCGCTTCTTCACGATTTTTGCGACGTCTTTCAAGATAGACTCATATAAAGATTTTCTCTGTTTGTTATCCATAAGGCTTTTAAACTTAATTGAAGATTTTCTTTATTTATCTGTCTTGCTCTTCAGAGTTTTTACGATTTTGCTCTTCCTTGAGTTTGATAAGAGCGAAGACAGCATAGTTGATGATGTCCATATAATTAGCATCAATTCCCTCAGAGACAGTCGTACGTCCGTGGTTCTCTTCAATCTGCTTGATACGAGCAAGTTTCACAAGGATGAAGTCTGTATAAGAACCGACACGCATCATACGCCAAGCTTCGTGATAGTCTACGTTCTTACGACACATCAGTTCGAATGTGTTGTACATAATCTTGTCGTACCACTCCATTGCATCATTCGTAGAGAAGTCGATTTCCTGAGACGGGCCAAGAGCCAACTGAATCAATGCGACGATACCGTAGTTCACAATTGCCTGAAACTCAGGATAGATGCCCTCTCCGACATATGTGATACCGGCTTCATCGACAGTGCGTATGCGTGTAGCCTTAATCTCCAACTGGTCAGTGACACTTGCCGGACGTAAGATACGCCAGGATGCGCCGTAGTCATTCAGTTTAGAATAGAACACGAGTCTAGCATCAAGCAACTCAGTCTTGAACTGTTCTTGTGTATCTTTGTAATAGTCAGTATACGAAGAGCCGGCATCTGCGCCACGCTCTTCTTCAGGAATACCTCCGTACTGAGGTCCTGAGCCGTTCTGATCATCATCAGCAGGAGAATATGTCGAATCGCACACAGCACCTTCTTCAGAAGCACAACCGGAAACTTGTGCTTTCTGCGGTTCGGGTGAGTTCAATTCATCATTGACAATCTTGAAATCTCCCTTCAGATTGCCCAAATTCTTCAAGCCTGACTCCGATGTAGATGATTTAGTCTCTTCTTCAGACTTCTCATCGCTTCCCGCGAATACTGGTTCAGTGATACCTATCTTAATGTAAGGCTTTTCAGAAATGACGTGCTGGTTGATTTTCCATCCCTTGATGTTGTCTTTATTGACTGAGACAATCTATGAATAGCAGTCAACAATCTTCTTAATGTTATCTTTTTCGTTTTCCATTTGAAACAAATAATTTTTTTCTTTTATATATTGTACTTCAAAAGCGAAGTTTGGTTTAAAATTTGGATAGCAAATATGCTTTGATGAATCCGTCGATGTTTCCGTTCATCACTTTCTGTACATCAGACTCTTGATAGCCAGTTCGATGATCCTTGACACGAGAGTCGTCAAAGACATAAGAACGAATCTGAGCGCCCCATCCTATATCGTCTTTCGAATCTTCGAGTTCTTTCTTCGCTTTGTTGCGTCTGTCGAGTTCTTTCTTATAGAGAATAGACTTCAGAATCATCATTGCTCTGTCTCGGTTGTCTCTCTGTTTTCTCGTCTCGTGATTCTCAACGATAATAGTTTCTGTTGCACCAGTGTCTGGATCCGTATAATCGTACTTCAAGCGACAAGCAGTTGCGACCTTGTTGACGTTCTGACCACCAGCTCCGCTGCTTCTCTTGAACAAATCCTCATCAAGTTTGGACTTATCAATGACGACATCGATACTATCGTCGACAATAGGACTTACGAACACAGAAGCAAACGATGTCATACGCTTGCCTTGAGCATTGAAAGGACTCACACGCACCAGGCGATGAATTCCATTCTCACACTTGAGAAGTCCGTATGCGCAATCTCCACTTACTAACAATGTGCAAGACTTCAGGAGTTTCGGTCCGTCGCCTTCTACTTCATCAGTGACGTCTACGTCGAAACCTTTGCTCTTACAGTAAAGAATATACATTCTAGTCAGCATAGACGTCCAATCCTGGGCTTCTGTACCTCCAGCGCCGGCTGTAATCTTGATTGCACAAGAGAAACTATCAGATTCGTCTGAGAACATATTGTAGAATTCGAATTCTTCGAGAAGTTTTAATGCTTTCTCGTATGCTTCAGAGAGTTCTTCTGATAAAGATTCGTCATTCTCTTCGCAAATCATTTCGCAAAAGCCGATAGTATCGTTGAGCTCTGAGAATGACTTGATGAACGTCTCCAATGTTTTGACTTTCTGAGACGTCTCCTGTGCTGCTTCTATGTCATTCCAGAACTCCGGGTCGCTCTGACGTAACTTCAATTCGTCCAGTTCCATCTCCTTTTCTCGAAGATGGACTTTGCTGAGCAACGTGTCGTATCTGTTGCGAATGTCGTTAATCTGCTCTTTAGATATTTGTTCCATCGGATTTATTTATTTTTTCTCTTAGTTTCTACTTCTAGTTTCTTATCTAATATTGATATTGCTTTGTCTAAATCGCTATCGATTCGATTTATACGTCTCCTATAATCTCGAATAAAATCTCTATCGCGTTTCATTTGCTCTTTATGATGAACGATGTTATCGTTGAATTGTTTCAACATATGCTCACGATACTCATCGAACGAGGATTTCACAACATTTCTCATTTCACAAAGGCTAAAACGATTGCTCAAAAAGGTGTCGCAATATTTGTCATCTAAACAGTAAATGTTTATAGGAATATAATTCACATAAATACACGAATCGTCTGTTTTCTTATTGTATTTCTTATATTGTTCAATATTGTATTCTGTTAACGGGTTTTCGTCCAGGTCGACAGTGGCTCTTGAAGAAATGTAGCAAAAAGTGCAATTCCATTCGTCCATCCCGAACCATTCTTTCACAAATGTTCCAACTGGAAACTTTTCGGAAAACTCATCAGCAGTCTTCTGCGCTTCGTCCCGAAAAGCCTTCAAGATTTCGTATGGTTTCGGAGTATTGTCGTCTTTCTTTTTATTAAACAGACCCATAACATCAATGATATTAGTTGAACATCCCGATAAATTTCTGATAGAAGTCGATATGCAACCAAAGCGTATTAATGATTATAAACAATGCATAAACTGCGTCAAACGCTAATCCGATGACGAACTCTACTGGACGTCTAGTGTACGGGAATGCTTTCTTGACAGCCATTTCGATGAACCCTAATATAAGGTAGACAGCACACAAGAACCATTGAGAAGTGAACAGACCGACGAGAAACCAGCCGTAAACAAACAATGCAGAGCATCCGATAGTCTTCCACTCATCAGGATTATCTTTTGCTTCTTGCTGCTTCTCTTTGCTGTTTATGAATTCGCACATCTTATCTACGCTACCCATCATCGTAATAATGGAGTAGATTGCGAATAAACCAAGTATACAATAAAATGTTTCCATATTCTAATTGATTATAATTTTTCTTTTAATTGTACTCTAAAATCGAGAAATAGTTTCATCAGTCATCATCCTCATTTCTCTAAAGATAAATACAAAAACGTGTTTAACTTTCACAAATGGCTAAATTAAATGAATCTCGCAAGACCAACTGGAAGGACTCTGACGTCCTGACTCTTGTAAAAACGGCAGACGGTCGTATGCTCATCGAAACCAAAGACCGTTACTATGACTATAAGCAGATGTCTGAAGCACTCTCTGAGTACGCCGGAAAGAATATACAACTCGCAACAGAGCACGATGTTCTGCGTATGATTGACGAAGACTACGTCGATTCTGAAGGCGCTGTCCTCAATGAAGTGCGCTACGACTGGAATCATATCGACCCGATAACCGGAATGCCGAAAGTCAAGGAACCACGTCCAGAAGAGAGTATCGAATTGATGAATCGTATGCCAGCAAAGACAGGTTGGATAGTGATGCTCCAGAACAGAGTCAATTTTAATTCGACTGGAAATATTCGCTACGCAAAGAAAGTCTGGTTCGACAGACCAAGTGCTATGGTCGCTGACGACGAATCTATGACAGATGCCGTTCATTTCCGTACTTATATGCTTCCTCACTGCGGACGTCCGGGTGGATGGATGTATCTTAAAGATTATCAAAAACTTACACACCGTCATATCTGATTCTAATGCGCTTAGTAATTGGAAATAAGTTATACAATTCTTCACTTAACGAAGACTTTCTTGATGACATCAACATCAAGCAGGATTCTGCGTCCAAACAGGTCGTAAAAATTATCGATCTTTCCGACCATGAATTCCAGCATACAGTATACTTTTTATTCTGTATGCATCGTAAAGCACAGTTCGAAGCATTCGTCAAGTATTTCCAGAATATTCAAAATCATTTCCTCTACTGTATCGAGCGTGAGCGTCGCATCGGAGAATTCGAACTGAGCGTTCTTATTCCAGACGTTACCAAAGTTGACATCGACACGATTCCATGGCGTCTCATCAAGAACGGCAAGAAAGACTGCATCTCACAGATAGTCTGCTATGATGGAAATGACTCTGACAAATTCTTCGAGAATCTTCTCTATGACGTGCGTCAGAAATTCACGAAGGGAAACATCAATATAGAGTTCTGTCTCAAGTTTGACATAGACGGAGAAGTCACTACGAAGAAAGCCGCACGACTCACTGACTCACTATTCAAGATGAACACTTATGTTCTTGAGTACATCAATAACGTCACGAAAGACGACACGTCAGTAAGAGTGATTGTCGACGACCTCGGATGTAAGACATTCCCTTATCGTAACGGATACAAAACGTCGTTTATAGAAACTTGCTATAAAATCTTCGGGAGCAGTTCACCGGAGATGAAGGAATATGCTACTCAGTATCTCGAAGGCAACAAGAAGAAAGCGAGTGACATGGTTGATATTCCTGACGAAATTCGCAAACTCATAACTCCGAAGGATATGATTTATATCGCACCCTCGCGAGTCAGCATCCGAATTGATGACGAAACCAAGCGTATCTCCTGTCACATACCGGAGAACGTCCAAGTGCTCATCAACATTCTTCTGTTCATCTGGTACTACTGTGACAAGTTTATCCAGGCACGGAAGAAGCAGCAAGACATATACAACGGCATCGACATCGTCGTAGACGGAACTATACTTATCTGTAACGACTTGGTAGACTCTTCATTCCACGACTGGTATCAGTCGATTACACACGCTCAGAAAGTCTATGCGAACGGAACAGACTTCAAGAAACTCAACTCACGATTCTTACAGAAAGTGTATGTGGATGAACTGGTTCTCAAGGATCCGATTCTACAGACGACTAAGAAAGATGCAGATGTGCAGCAATGTCAGATATTCAACACTTCTTGGGAGAATCCAGATGTCGTCATCACAAGTCCGACTCACAATATCGAAATCAAACCGGATGAGAAAGACTCCTGGAAGATGATGCTTATCGCAACTAAGAAGTAACAACAGTTGAATAAAAGCAAGAACAAAAATAAACTTCGAGAGGACACTGATTTATCTTAAATGGATAATCGAGCGTCCTCTCTGCACAAATCAAAACAAAAAATTGAAATTAGATTTCGTTTTCTGGAGTCAATCCGAATTTCTCGTAGAACTCGATTTCTCCGAGCATCTCTACGCCTATTTCTTTTGCCTTTGATACTTTAGCGGGACCCGGCTTCTCGCCGACTACAAGATAGTTCACTTTCTTATTGACTGTGTGCCCGCACTTTGCTCCGAGAGATTCCAGATACTCTTCTACAGCATCTCCTGGGAAGTATGCACTCTTTCCGGAGAACACGATGTGCAAGCCGGCGAGGACTTTTTCCTGAGGTCCGAAAGCAGACTCTTCTTCCTTGTATTCAGTATTGAGTCCGAAGTCCCTCATTAAGAACAGCCATTCGTCTCCCTTCTTCTGCATAAAGTCGTAGATGTTCTGTGCAAGCACATCACCGATGCCGTCAAGAGACTTCAGTTCTTCAAGCGATGCGTCTTTCAACGCTTCCATAGTCTTGAAGTGCTTAGCCAGGAGTTTGGCGTTCTGCTTACCGATGCCGTCGATAGACATTCCGCTAATCACACACTCAAACGGACGTTTCCTGGACTCGTTGATACTGCTGAGAATATTCTTTGCAGTCGTCAGACCATAACCTTCTCCCAAGTCATCAGCAATCTGCTTGGCAGTGTAGTTCCGACCCACGAGATATAAGTCGAGTTCACAAGCGATGATGCCCTTGTCCAGCATATCCTCAATGATTCTCGGACCTATTCCGTCAAGATTCATTACGTCCTTTGAACACCAGTTCTCGATACGACGCTGCTTCTGTGCCTCACAATAAAGATTGTTGCACTTCAGAATATCTCCCTCAAACTCAAGAGGATGTCCGCAGACTGGGCATACTTCAGGAATCTCAATGTCCCGATAGTCTTTCTCACTGATGTCAATAATTCTCAACTTCCCAGTTGCACGAACATATTCATCTACGCTGACAGTTCCGAGCACATAAGGAATAACACCTCCGCTACGAGTGATTTTGACGGGAGCATTAATTTTCAAATTGTTCTTTCTGATGAAAGCGACATTATGCAATGTTGCATTACTCACTTGAACTCCGTCAAGATAAGTAGGCTCGAAGTTAGCGACTGGAGTGATGTTTCCAGTACGTCCGACCTGCCACGTCACTGAATTCAGGATAGTCAGACCGATTCTGTCTTCATTCCACTTACGAGCGATGCCCCAGCGGATAGCACGATGATCCTCAGTTCCTATCTTCTGACGAAGAGCCTGGTCAGCAACCTTGATGACGACACCGTCATAGTCGAAATCTGGATTGTTGGCATCAAGGCGCTTCTTATAGTTCTGAACGACTGTCAGCAAGTCTTCGTACTTCGTATCGATAATCTGGATATGAGCATAGTTATCAGAAGCGAAGCCTAAGTCGGTAAACGTCTCTGTTGTCAGTTGCTTATTCGGACGTAGAGAACCATCGGGATTATAGACGAGAATGTCCCACGGACGGAAGATAAGATTGCGCTGTGCAGTAATGTTCGGATTGAGTTGCTTCAAAGAACCGCTTGCCGCATTACGACAGTTAGCCTTCGGTTCCTTACCCTCAGATATGAGCTGCTCGTTGAGAGCTTTCAGAACGCTGCGTTGCATCATCACTTCACCACGCACGCAAACTGTGCAGTCAGCCAATGATCCGTCTTCGTCCATATAAGGAAGTGTCAATGGAATCGACTTGATAGTCTTAGCATTGAGTGTCACGTCATCACCGATAATCTTGTCGCCACGGGTAGATGCGCTTACGAGAATGCCGTTTTTGTAAGTCAGTTCGAGAGAGACTCCGTCGTACTTCGTACTGATTTCGAAGATAGTGTCTCCGTACTTCTCCAACATTGAGTCAAGCCACTCTTTCAGACCGTCGTCATCATAAGTGTTCTCAATAGTCAGCATCGGCTCGATGTGACGCACTTTCTTGAACTCCGGCTGGATGTCCAAACCGACACGCTGAGTCGGAGAATTGGAGAAGATGATTTTCGACTCTTTTTCCATCTTCTGCAACTCCTTGAACTTCATATCAAACTCGACATCTGTCATTATCGGGCAGTTGTCGATATAATATGCCTTCGACGCACGATCGAGCAAGTTCGTCAGTTCTAATTGCTTATCTGTTGTTGTCATAAAGTGAATAGTTATTTAACAGTTGATGTTTCTTCGGTGCTCTTAACTGCTTTCTGAAGCATATTGTAGATCTTCTCAGGAGTCTCGTTGACTGTCAATTCCCAATCGAATGCTTCAATCGTAGTAACCATTCTGTCATTATTGTCCGAGATGCAATCTACGTAAGATACATTCAGACAAGCGACTGCGTTATTCTCAATCATATGAATCTTGATGTAACGCTCGCCAGCCATCTCGAAAATCTTCTCAGGCGATTCGTTGACTTTTGCTTCAGACGAAATCCCGTCTTTCCCGGCGTATTGAACGCACGTCTCCTTGTCTCCTCGCTCTGCATAAATCACCAGGTCGCCACGAATGATTATCGGGCGATTTCCCTTTGCTGTGTGAAGTTTGATGAATTTCTCCATTGTTATTTCGTTTTGATTTGAGTTTGAACTTGCTTAATGAGTTACATCTACTGGCGATATTTTCATCGCTTTCCAGACACTCTTCGGGAAGAACATAACGAACTTTACGCTTCGATTTCCAAATTCATTGCCTTCTCCCTTAATTATAATTGCTCCGCGTTCATAATAATGAACAGCAAAATACTTTCTACCAGCACCAAGACATCCGAATGCCGGAGCTTTCGTCCATCGTCCGTCTACACATTTTCCAGCAAAGTCTTCAATCCAATTGTTGACAACTTCGAAGATGTTAACACAATGTTCCTGCGTTTCTTCATTTTCAAAAGTCGTTCCCATTGAAGCCCAGAGAATGTTCTCTTCATCAGACTCGTTGAGACATTTTGAAGCGCCGTTTTCCTCAAACCACTCAATCATTTCAGCGAATCTAGCATCGTCTATATAATCATTCGGATTCCAGTTGCCGCCGATAATCGGTTCGTTCTTATCAAGATATTCTTCGAAATCAGTAATCTTGCAAAGTGGAGCACACCAATGACCCTGTTTCCCGGCTCTAAAAGGACTTAGTTTAATCTTTTCAACTGTATCAACGGGTTCAGATAACACGCTCTTCATTTCTCTCAAATGAATTGATAACTTTGGAGCCATAGAGCCATCAGACGTCAGTGTTATCGAACTGATGTCATACTTATTTCCATCTGGCGTTTCAGCATAGATAGATATTCGTTCTTTTGTTTCTTCCGGAGCATCTTTCGCAATTGCAAGAGTCGGAAGTTCTAAAAATTCTTTCAGATTCATATATCGTCTCTTTTATATTTTTAAATTAAAGGCTGATGCTCCAAAATGATGCGTCCATACGTTCTCTTCCACTGGTTCAATCCCAGAATCCGTCAGGGACTTTCGCCGAAGCGGGTATCAATGGCTCCAGAATCTCCCCAGCTTCCGAGAGCGTATTTCTTCACCACTGAAGCACCAGCACTAGCACAATCGTTTCGCTTTCTGCATTGTCGTTGTAATCCCCTGAGTAAAGTAAAGTATAAATTAATAAAGTAAATTAAATCGAACGCTTGTCTACTGACATTTGCCTTTAACATTTATATATATGTTAATTCGTTTAACGGCGAAACGCCGAGATAGCCATTCAATCGGGAAAAGCGAGATTTGCATTGTTGCACGAGTTAGGCTCGCCAGCGATTGTGTGTATCTTTAGAACACAGAAGGTAGTCTCATTTCTTCTTTGAATTCTTCTATTCTTCGTTCATATCTCCATTTTAATTCTTTTAATTTCAATTCTCTTTCAATTTCTGGCATTTCTGCCTTCAATAAATTATACTTCTCTTGTCTGTATTCGTCTCCTATTTCTTGCTCTTTTTTAATATATTTTTCGAATCTTTTCAAATATTCTTCATTTCCTTCCGGATTATACGGATCGACTAAGTCAGATGTATCGACTGTCGTGAATTCACCATCCTTATAAATCCCGATTTGTTTGCCATCATTGAGAATCCGAACATCTCCGTCAATGAAGTCTCCATCGGGAACAATCTCAGGAATCATACCATACATCTCTTTACCGTCTTTCCCCTTAACAACTTTCTTCTTCATCACAGCCTTGAGTTTCTTAGGAACGACTGGTTCTTTACTTGCAGTAAAGTCTTCCAAAGACATTACATTCTTCTTATAGAACCCTTGAGACATCGGGAACATATAGAGTCCTGGCTCGTACTTAATGTGGAACATACGACAGTCGTTGACGTTCAACGGACGTGCGTCACCACCAATAACACCGGCAAGACGCTTCATTACAACACAGTTGACAGTATTCTTGCCGACAGTATAGATGAACTTCACGCATTTGTAGTCTTCTTCAAGAACGACGTTCCCTTCACTGTCAGTCTTTCTCAGAACATATTCTTCTCCGATTTTGAACCACTTTCTCTTAATGCGCTTCTTTGCTGAGTTCTTAGCGGCTTGCTTGTCACGAACTGCATTCTCTTCGTCCTCTTTACGCATACGCTTCTCGTACACCTGGCGTAAGATGTCCATATAGATGCAGTTGTCGACCTCATCCTGAGAATTCGGTTTGTAGTACTTGTCAGTCTCCTTTATCAAGTCGATGATGCTCGATATACGCTGAGTCGCTTCATCGTGACTTACCTTGTTCTGAAAAGCGATATTCTTGACAACGATAGTGACATTACGCAAAGGAGAAAGCAGAGCATAGTCATACGAGTTCCCGTAAACTTGTATGTCTCTGATGACGTCCAGTTCCTCATTGAACTTAGGAGTCGCCTTTCTAAGCAACAAGTCTTCAACGACAAGTCCCTTGTTATATTCTACAGGACAATAGACTGTGATGTCAAGTTGCGGGATGCTGAAAATTCTTTGCTTCTGCTTTGCCATAATTTCTAAATGCAAGATTTGAATTAGTTGCGGATTGCGTCGTTCAACTCAGTAGAAAGACGCTGGATAGTGTCGAGAACCTGGTTACGCTGATTCTCACCGTTAGCCTGGATTTCCTTGATGCCACGAACGATATTGACGAGTTTGGACTTCGTCTGCTCCAGAGTCTCAGCCTTGATGCCCGGTGTCTCCATCATACGAGCCATCTCGATAGAACTCTTCTCAAGTTCTGTCATATTCTCCACAATAACATTGTTCGCATAGTCCTCGAAGCGCTTGATATGCTCAACACTGCGCTTGTTACGGTCAGTCAGCACACCGATAGCAACCTGGTTACGAACGACAGGTATAAGTTGCTGAGATTCCTCACAGCGGTCGATAACTGATGAATAAGTGCCGTTGAGAATTCCGAGCTGAACCAATGACTGCTGAGACAAGTGCTCTGTAGTCGACATTCCGGCAATCTTCTTAGAGAGGTTTCCGTCAGCAATGCGCAGACGCTGCAATTCGTCCAGATTCACGTACTCGGCACTCTCTGCCTGCTCAAGTTGAGCCTTGACTTGCTCACGCAGAACCATCAGACCGAGAATCTTCTCACGTGCAGATATAATAAACTCCTTACAAGTCATTGCCATATCGCCTATAGTCACAGTCTGAGCCATACTGTCGACCTTAAGAGCAGCGAAACTCTCAGAGACCTTGCGCAAATTACTGCCAGGAGTTGCTTTTTCGATACTAATCTCCTTGCCCTTGCGCACGATACTCTTGATAATCGGAAGTTTCTTGAGTGTATCCAACAAGCTGCCCTTGTCAGCATTCAGATGCGACTTCAAGTCGTCAAGTTCCATCATCAAGTCGTTCGTCAACTGGATGGCAGCGACTTCCGGGTCGCTCTTCGACATCTCTAAAACTTTCTCAGAGACACGCTCGACGTTAACCATCAAGTCCTGACCGTATGAACGGATGCTTGAAGGTTTGTCGATGTCAACCTCGCTCTGTACCTGAGCAAGATACTCCGAGCGCTTGTCATCGCTCATCTTTACTAAAGCGCTCTTGTAATCGAACGCAATCTGTGTGTTGACCGATGTATCGGTCGGCTGAAACTCAACGGGGACATTGCCTGTTGCTGGTCCGTCACTATCGTAAAAAGCCATATCTTTTTTGTTTGATTTGATGAATTATTTCTTATTCGTTGTACGTTTCATTTTGAAATTAGTTTCTCTGTGATAACCGGAAATCCGAATAGTCCAGACGTCCAGTTAAATCACAGCGCAAAGGTAGCAATTATCTTTGATATGCGCAAATGTTTCAGAAAGAAAAATTCATTAATAAACATTATTTAACAATTGAGAGAAATTTTTAAGAGTCGTTTGGAAATGCTTCCGAATAAACTAAATTGTCAATGCTCTGTACAATCTTTAAAATATATAATGTTTACAGTATGAAAACGACATTTGATAACATCGAATACATTATTATGAAACTGGTAGAATACCAAGTGAAGAGTTGGTGTTCTGACGTCCGTTATGATGGAACTACTAAGTTGCTTCCGTTACATCCGCTGAGTGTGGCAAAACACATTGCATATGACTGCGGTTGGTCCAAAAAAGACTTTGGTGGTAGAGATAAAGAAATCTCTTCGCATATGCGTCCGTACAACCATATCAAAGAATTGAGTCCAAGCGTAGCAAGAAAAATCATCAGTTGTCTTGACGATGATACTTACTACTATGCTGGCGCTCCTCGATACGTTCTTGATGAGAAAGGAGAGAAAGTCCGTAAGAGCGTCTCTCAATATTTCGATGCCGGATACGGAGACGATTCGATTATTCTCTTCTTATTAGAGAACGAACCCTACGCATTTGATAAGAACGAACGTGTGTGCCTGGATGATAAAGCAAGCAAACCCAAAGAAACTGACGAAGAACGTAACGCTCGTCATAATAAAGAAGAACGCGAGAAAGATGATGAACGTATCCGTTGCGGAAAAGTAATTGCTGCTGTCGAAATGTCAGCAAGTTACTGGGGTCGTGAATACCATTATTGTGACGGGACATCCGAGACTTTTAATTGGAAAGATTTCCGTTCTAGCATTGCAGAACATCTGAACAACGGCTGCTCAGAGAGCAGTGCATTCAAACGTACTATAGGCGATGATCATACGAAATGGCAATTCGAATGCTGCGAAGACGTCATAGAACTGTATAAACGCTACGCACTGAATAATCTCGATGACAAACGGTTTATGCAGAATTTAGTGAAAGATTTGCCTGAGTTCGCTTTATTCAAGAATGCAGATGACTTTGAGAAATATGAAGTATTATCGGTATCGATGAGTGCAGAAACTTTATATCCTGGCTTCAATTCAATCGCTTCAGTCAATTGGTCGACGATTTCTTTTAATTCGATTTTCATCTTTTTTCTTATATTTAGTGTTAAATTTTATGCTTATTCAGCAGTGGTTCTAAGTGACTTCGAATCTCTGTTTCGTAATCTTTCCATGCGTTCTGAGATATTTTATTCTCCATCTCTCCTCTGCAATCTAAAGGACATTGCTCCTTTGTGTACTCTGAGCACTCCCAGTCAATCATCAATGCTTCCCAATCAATCTTATCGAATCCGTGTTCAAGTCCATACTCAAGATGATGCTTGTTGTGAAAGCGATGAAACGTCTGCACTTTCTTATACGGCCAAATCAATCTCAGCCAGGGTTTCTCAAAATCGTGAAACAGATACTTGAATTTCCAGATACGTAAGTTCAGGGCTGTCAATTGGAATGCGCACCAGTGAGCAAACCAATATCCGAATGAACTGCGTTCTGCTTTAGTGAAGCGTACGATTCCTTTATAGTTCTCCATAAATGGCTTTTCTTCAAGAATCTCTTTAACTACTTTGATTTCATCATCAATTTTGTAATATACAATGAAGAGATACTTAGCATCAATGTCTCTATATCTCCGATTTATATCGTCTGCATATTCACTACTTATTTCATTACAGATATCTAAGTAGTTGTTGCCGTTCATATCTCCATGTCCGACAACAACTTTTAACACTTTGTATCGCTGAGGAATTTCTCGTACAATAAACTCGTTTTCGTAAATCATAAATTTAACTCATTTCTTATTTTTGTTCTAATATCATTCCAAATTCTATCTGCTTCGTCTTGAGACATATCGATTTCATCATATGCGGGACAGACGTCCATCCATTCTCCATAATCGAATGAGAACTTCTCATTCAGTTCAGAATCATATAGATTATGCGTTTCGCAAGCATCGTTGATGTAATCGTAAACGACTGCGCCAGTGCGCTTTGATTTTAATTTCAATAAAGAATATGACATATTTCACTTATAATATTTTCTCTAATAATTATACTACAAATCTTGTTTTTAGTTTCATTATCAAAACAAAAAAATCAGCAACC
>NFZD01010769.1_pt1 | contig 60666 bp, 71 predicted proteins | sample 1095381 | NCBI WGS metagenome assembly NFZD01 (sample SAMN03609891, study PRJNA323583) | gut metagenome | isolation source: feces | host: Rattus norvegicus | place: Denmark: Riget | collected 2013 | reverse complement strand
TATCAAGTATGGAGCCAATATGATAAAGAAATGAAAGTATTGAATAATTATATAGAATTTCAGAACTGGAGGGATGACTAAATGATGGATTTGTTGATTGGCATCTTATGCGTATGTTTGGCAATTTTTAATTTTGCTTTGGGCAAATCAAATTTTGAATATTCGCCATTGCTTGGCGTGTTCAGCATTGTGGCTGGCCTTATCTGTTGTGGCGGTGCATGGTTTAGTTTTTGGCTTGCCTACTTGACTTTGGGAGGTTAATATGGTATATTTAGATTGGGCATCAACGGCCATGCCACAGTACAATGTATCGGGCTATAACGATTTTTGGTTCAATCCAAATAGCAATTATGCGGTAACTGAAACCATGGAATTCGGCAGATGTGAAGATGCTGTCAAGAAGGCTATTGGGGCAAAGTCTGGCAAGGTAATCTTTGGTGGCAACGCAAGCTGGTTCTTTGATAGACTGACTAAAGCAATTCCAACATATTGGGGCTGTGGCTTGGTTGAGCATGATTGTGTATACCGCTTTGGTTCTGAAATCCACTATAAAGAATTTCATTTGCAAAATGGAATCTATTGCCATCAGCTTGTAAACAACATCACTGGCGAAATTTTCAATGTTGAGGAAATTGGAAAAGCAATCAAGGCGCATGATGGATATTTTGTTTGTGATGCAACTGCTGCTATTGGGCGTTGTAGCGTCCCTGACAAGCTTGAAGACTGGTGTGATGCTTTAGTCATGTCAAGCCATAAGGTTGGCGTAGACAACAAGCAAATTGGCTGTGCGTGGGTTTCTGATAGGCTGGCCCATCATCTTTGTTTGGGAACTTCAGTAGTTCATGGATATGGTTGGGTTGATGGTACACCAGATTTGGCAAGTGCTGAGGCAACCACGACAGCTGTTTCTGTTGCTTGTGGATGTGTAGAAGATTATGACCGCAAGTATCGTCAAATTCTTTGGGATTTAGTTGGATTGTTTGATGAATATGGCATCAAATATAAAGGAATCTATGCCCCCAAAAGAAGTGCAGCAATCAACGCAATCATCTTGGACGGCATTAATGCCAATGCCCTATGCAACTATCTTGCCAGCGAAAATATTTATATTAGCCCTGGACATTCTGCCTGTGAAGAAGATGGCGATTATCGTGTACTGAAAAGATATGGCCTGTCCCAATCTGAATGTGAATCCACAATTCGTGTATCCTTTGGCCCTACAACCACGCCAGAAGATATTGAAGAATTTATCAAGGATGTTGTTGAATTTAAGGAGCGATTCTGTAATGGTTGAAATTGTAAAGCCTAAACAAGATTATAAAGAAATTGATTGCCCATTTTGTCGTGCCAAGCTAAGGTATACAGATGAAGATATTGAACAGGTGTATAATGAAAGGGGCATTGTATGTCCAACTTGTGAACAATTTATTGCAATGGAATTCGTTAGACCGTTCAAGTTTCCTGAATCTTTTTGGCTATCCAGCGCGAATACAGGTGCAGTAGAGGTGTCAAATAACACAACCCAACAATTTGTGGATGATTGCGTCAATTATCTACGGAAGCAGAAAGGCGAAGGTGTTAAAGAAGATTTTGTAATGTCTGGCACTGGCAACACAATGACGTTTGGATTCTTGGATGATGATGGAATTTCTGTATATGTCGCCCAAAATTATTACGAAACATTTAATGAAGATTAAATAAATGAAAGGTTGGATTTAATTGTCTGCAAATGGAAAATTAAATATCAAGAAAATTAAATCCAACCTTTCTGTATCTGACCATGAAAAAATAATGAAGGCGTTAGGCATACAAGCCTATGCTGAAAATAGCGAATCCATTATATATTATAGTGGAGAAAGATATAAAGACCCAACAAGCCATAAGCCAAAACTTTATTTCTACAAAGATAACAAGATATATATTGGCTTCACAAGTAACAGAAGCTACGATATATTTGCTTTGGTTCAGGCCAGAATGAAATTGCTGTCCAAGCCTTGCGCCTTTATGGATGCGGTTCATTTTGTTCTTGAAACATTGGGTATCGAGGCCGAAAGCGTCAAGAGAATCAATGCACCACACATCTACAATTGGGAAGAGAGCCTTGGCAAGTTCTTGAGATTTAGGCAAACAGGTTCGGCTTTGAAAATATATGACGATGCTATCTTGGGCGAACTTGAAGATTATTGCCCACAAGAGTGGATTGATGAAGGTATCAGCCCATTAACTATGAGCAAGTACCAAATTGGCTACTACGAGCGTTTAGGGGCCACTACCATCCCTTGCTTCGATGCACAGGGCAATCTTATTGGAATAAGGTGTAGGCACTGGAGACAAGAAGAGATTGACAATGGCAAGTATCGCCCATTGATGCTGGCTAATGGCAAAATATTCAAGTTCCCAACCAATGAAGTTTTGTTCGGAATCAATTGGAACGCCGAAGAAATCAAGCGTACAGGCACGGTATTTCTTGGCGAGTCTGAAAAATTTGTAATGCAATTGGATACTTGGTATGGGGCAAAATCCGTGGGCTTGGGTATGTTTGGTGGCAACCTTGGTATCAAACGAAGGAACGATTTAGTTAGGCTGGGTATATCAAGGGTTGTATATGTACCAGATTGCGATTACATTGGAAAGGAAAATGAAGACCAAGCCTTTGAGGAATTTAATAATAAAATAATCAAGTTTGCTGAACTATGGTCTGGCTATGCCAAAGTTGAAGTCGTATGGGATAGCGATTTAAATTTGCTTGGCCCAAAGGAAAACGCAACAGATAGGGACAAGGCAACATGGGATAGGCTTTATGAAGCCAGAAGCATTTTGTAAAAGTTTACAAAAAGTTTACAATTTACCTATTGACAAATTGGCAAATTTGTGATATAATGTTCAACGCAAAAGGGGCCGATAAATTTAATGAAATATATTGTCAACAAAAGATTAAAGAAACATTGTCTATGTGGCGAAGTAAATTTGCCATATGGTAGCAAATGTGAAGAATATAACCATATCATCTATTGCAACGATAGAGCGCTATGTTACGATACATCCCAAGATGCTTATGATTACCTAAGTCGTGATGATGATGGCAATGGCCTGAAGCGTGGCGATTTGGTTCATGCAATCATTGACCTGTTAGCAAGGCATGATGATAAGCATCAAGATAGATGGAACAAGCTATGGGACAATGAAACAATCTATGGCATCTATCGCCGTAAAGACCATGAAGACCATTGGCTATGGAATCATAGATTCTATAATGCCGAACTAAAGGAATTGGAAAATATTTACAATCTAATCAAAATCTAAAGGGGCTGTGTATATGATTACTCAAGTTGACAAATCTCTTGTGGGGCAAAAAGTGAAATATGTAGGTAATCAATATACAGAATTTGGCTTTAGATGTTGCCCCGAAGAAAATGTAAATGGTCGTGTGACCAATGTATGTGGTGGTAATATTGAAGTGCAATGGCCCGAATGGACTACATTGAATCATGGCGCTTTCTGGTATTATCCAAATGAATTAAGTATCGTGGGCTAACTGCCCTTGATATATAAATCTTTAATATTAAAGGAGAAAAACATTATGGCAACTAAGGTAGATAACGAAAAGGTAAGAGAAATTATCAATATGCATGCTGACGGCAAGCTAAGTCAGGAGGATGCAAACAAGCAACTGGAAGCGGCAGGTTCTTCTGTTCGCATCAACGAAATGAAGAATGTCATCAGCGAAGAAGAGAAGGCAGCAACCTCTACTGACGGCACTCCTAAGGGCACTACTGGCTGGGGCTTCATGAATCATGGCATTGGCTCCCCCGAGAAGATGTATGTAAAGGACGGCAAGTTCGAGTACGATACTGGCTTTGACCTGGATATGAATGTTGTAATGACCATCAATGGTGTCAAGTTCCGTGTTGACCGTGATAAGCTGGCTACTTATTGATAATTTGATAAAGTAAATATAGGGGTGCTATATTGCGCCCCTATATTGTTTATAAACAAAGGTAGGTGAAACGATGCTACAAATCAATTTCAAGCAAGCCCACCCACGAAACTACACCAAAGGGCGCACGGATAAAATTGAATGGCTGGTTATCCACTATACAGCAAACAACAAAGATACAGCGGCAAACAATGCAACATACTTCAGCAAAGAAGTATCAAGCCATACATCTGCAAATTATTTTGTTGATACAAGGTCAATCTGGCAATCTGTAAATGATTGGGATACGGCCCATGCTGTTGGTGGTGCAAAGCAATATTACAACGAATGTCGCAATGCAAACTCCATCCATATTGAAATTTGTGACGCAAGATATGGTGTAGACAACAAGACAAGACAGAACGCCCTTGAGCTTGCCCGATATCTAATGGACAAATACAACATTGATATTAACCATGTAGTGCGACATTATGATGTAACCCACAAGAGGTGTCCTGCCCCTTGGGTAGAATATCCTTCTGAATGGACAAGATTCAAGGCCGATTTGAAAGAAATGGGGGAAGAAGAAATGACGCAAGCTGAATTTAATAAGATGCTTGAGAAGGCTCTGGCTGACATGAGGGCAAAGGCTGAACCTAAGTGGGCCAAAGACCAAGGCGTTGTCAAGACAGCAAAAAATAACGGCATCAGTGATGGCACAGCCCCTCAAGGCTTGATTACCCGAGTCGAGGTTATGGCTATGGTTAATCGTGCTTTGGGCAAGAAATAAATTTTATCTTAACCATTGACAAAAATTTAATAGCGTGATATAATTTTCATGCAGTCAAAGATTGTAAAATCAACAGGAGGATAAAATTCAAGTGAAAATGAAAGTAAGATGCACGGAAGATAAGCGGGATGAAAGATACTTTACCCTTGGCAATATTTATGAATGGGTAGATGGCAATTTGCGTTCGGACATCGGCCATGTATATAATGCCCTTGTTCAGGGCGAAGACCCTGCTAAGTGGAAAATCAACGATTGGTATACCTTTGAAAAGGTTGTTGATGACGAAGAAGCTAAGACTGAAATGTCCAACGAAGAAATTTGGAATATGCTTGCTAACAAAATGGAAAAGAACGGTATTGTGCCCCAAATGGTTCTTAGCCTAAGTAATGATTTCTATTCTGAAGCAATGTTGCATGAAGCTGTGGCCCTTGCTTACAAGTGTGGCTACATGAGGGCACAGAAGGGCCGTCCGTTCAAGTATAACGAAAAGAAAGCAAAAGAAAGAAAATTTGCTAAAGATAAAGACGGCCACAAAATCTTCTATGAAGATGATGCTGTTCTTGAAGTTGGAACCAAAGTCGTGTTTATTGGCGATAGAACTGATGGTAGCGTTTGGCCCATTCAAGGAACTATTGGTGTTGTAAATGAAATTATCAACAATTCACAACTTCGTGTACATTGGTTTGATGGAAAGGGCACACGCCATAACTGGGTATCGTATTGTAAGAAGGTAGTGGATTAATGAAGATTAAGCCTCTACTAAAGTATACAAATGAAACGGATTTTCTAAAAGATTATCTGATAGCCCACGGCGTTGATGAAAGCAAGATTGAAGATTTCATCCATCCCGAAGAGGATATTATCAAAGATGGTAGCCTATATAGGAATATGGAAGATGCTTGCTTGAGACTTGATATAGCCGTTGGCAAAAAGGAAAAGATTGGGGTTTTGGTTGACTCAGATGCAGATGGCAATACATCAGCAGCAATCCTATATTCTTTTCTTCGTGATACCCTTGGTTTTGCGCCAAAATATTTCTTGCATACAGGAAAGCAACATGGCCTACGCCCAACGCCAGATGAAAATTTGGTCGGACAAATTGCCGAAGCCAATATTGATTTGCTTTTCATTCCCGATGCTGGTAGTGAAGATGCTTCGTCTTGCAAGATTCTAAAGCAAGAACATAACTGTGATACCGTAGTGCTTGACCACCATAAATTTAATAAACCCAATACATGGGCCATTGTTGTCAACAATCAAACTGGTGGGCAAGAAGCCAATAAAAATTTATCTGGCTGTGGTGTAACGGCAAAGTTCATTGGATATTATTGCCAAAGCCGTGGATATGAAACGCCCTATCTAAATGATATGGTTGCCACAAGCCTTGTATCTGATTCAATGAATTTGTCGAATCTTGAAAATCGGGCCTATGTATATTATGGACTAAATGATTTACAAAATCCTTTGCTTGAGCTGATGGCCCAAAAGATGAATAGACGGGGCAACACACCAGATGGATTTAGCTTTGGCCTAATCCCACCCATTAATGCCCTTCAGCGGTCTTCTAATCAAGCTGACAAGGCTTTGTTCTTTGAAGCATTAACTGGTCAAGGCGACTTGAAGAAGGCCATCAGTGTTGCGAGAAAGGCGCACAGGACGCAAATGGATATTGTCAAGACCATGACCCAAGATATTGAGCCAACCCTTGATATGCGCCATAAGGCCATCATTGGCTTTACTGATGCAGACAACAAGGAATATATTGGCTTGGTAGCAAATAAATTTTTGGGCCTGTATGGTAAGCCTACCATCCTATTGCGTGAAGCAGATTCAACCCATTGGTCTGGTTCATTGCGTTCGCCAATTCCAATCAAGGATATAATCAATGAAACAAAGTTGGCAACTTGTCAAGGACATGATGGTGCTTGTGGTATTATCCTAAAGAAATCCAATCTACCCAAGCTAATCAAATTCCTTGATACATTGCCCCTTGAGGTTGAGCCTGTTACGGAAGTGGCCTGTGAACTAAAGCCAAAGCAAATTACAAGAAAACTATGCGGTAATATTGAATCAAATGAATTGATGTGGGGCAAAGGTTTGCCAAAGCCAATGTTCTATGTAAGAAACAAAGTCAACATCAACGATATCCAAATTTATCAAAAGAAAACAACAACGGTCAAGTTGACTATTGATGGTGTTAATTTCATGCTGTTCAACGCCAAGGACGAAGATGTAAAGAAATTAACCGAACATACCGAATATAATATTGAAATGTTGGTCGATGCAAAGAACAATGAATATAATGGATTTACTTATCCACAAGCAAATATTCAAAAATTTGAAGTCAACCCAATTGAATATAAAGAAGAAGATTGGGAAGATTTATTTTAATTTATAAATTTAATGAAGGAGTGATTCTATGGCAAATGGTAGTTTATTAAACCAAATGCCAGAAGGCGGTATGGCCGCTGAGATACTTATCAATAAAAATTTTGGCACAATTTCTGTCAGTGTAATAAATAAAGATACAGGTGAATCATTACAACTGCAAGAAGATGTAAATAACTATAAATTTCCAACTTATAAATATGGCAATTATCAAGTGAATATGGTTATGCCAAGTAGAACTGTATCGCAAGAAATTGCGATTGATATTTGTAAGCAATATTCTGTCTTTCCAGCGAGTAAAGATTTGAATAGTAACACTTGGGAAATTATTTCTATGATGTCCAATGCCAATGTAGCTTCTTCTCTATGGTCTGTGGGTGACGCAAAAGAAATTGCATTAAATGGAACTATTGGTTCATTGAATCTTAACGATTATAAAACTTGGGTATACATTCTTGGTTTTAATCACAACGCAGAAAAAGAAGGCAACAATTTAGTCCATTTTGGTTGCTTTAGAAATGGAAAAGATTATACAACCCAGAATAGTATTGCTTTGGTTGACTCGCAATACGATAATAATGCTCCTAGCGGTTATTTTACAATGAATAATTCTGATACAAATAATGGCGGCTGGGAAAATTGTCAAATGAGAACTGCGGTCATTGATGCTGATGCGTCAAGTCCTATCGCTTCTACTGGAAATACTTTCCTTCATGTGCTACCAAATGATTTGAAAGCCGTAATGAAGCGTTGTACAAAATATACTTATAACGCTCAAGGTGGTCAAGATATTCAAGGATATGTTACTGCAACGCAAGATTGGGCATTTTTGCTTAGCGAGTTTGAAGTACAAGGACAAAGAACTTATGCTTCGCAGTATGAAAAAGAATATCAAAAGCAATATGAATATTATAAATTAGGTAATAGTAAAATTAAATATAAACAAAATGCTTTAAGCGATTCTTGTCTTTGGTGGTGTCGGTCTTTGTACGTCAGGAGCGCGTACTCTTTTTGCGTTGTTAACACTGATGGTTCTGCGAACTACAGCTATGCTAACAACTCGCGTGGCTTCGCCCCCGGCTTCTGTATTTAATTATCTTTTCCGCTGGAATCTGCTCCACGCAAGTGGAGTATGACAGCGGAAAAGAATAAGAAAGGAATAAATATGTCTGTATATAAATCTAAACGGAATGTATCTAAAATAGAATTTATTAAAATTGGTCAACAAATTAATGTATACACAATTGAGCAAATCAAAAAGTTTCCGAAGTCATATCGTTTTACAATTGTGAATGATTTATACAGACTATCAACAGAAATTCATGAAAATGTGTTGAGAGCTAATGCCATTTATATGCACAAAAACATGGAAAAATCTGAATATTTGCTAAGAAGAACATTTTTGTTTAAAGCAAAATCTGCCATATTCGCAATGAGTGGTTTATTAACTGTTGTGTTTGATATGTTATTGAAAGGTAACAACTTTTTAGGCAACAAAGAGAAAATGTCAAATATATTTCAAGAATGGGCACGGCTTCTGAACCTTGAACATCGCCTTATCAAAGGTGTAATTGAATCTGACCAAAAAAGATGGAAAAATTTTCAAAAATCTAAGGAAACCACTGAAGAAATAATGGACAAAGACTGCGAAGAGATTTTATCTGAAACGGAATTTGTTATTTCTTAAACAAAATTATAGGCAATGTCTTGATATTTTGAACGTCAGTAACACGAACAATTTTTGCAATGTTAACACTGATGGTTCTGCGAACAACAGCAATGCAAACAACTCGAATGGCTTCGCCCCCCAGATTCTTGAAATGCTTTATGGCAAGGATGCGACTTAGTAACTTTATTGTGAAAACATCATCCGTTTTCAGAAGGAAGACATTGACCTTGGCTCTGCTTTTGTAAGCATCCTAAAGTATATCTTCTGTAATCTTTGTTTGGACGCTTCTTGCATGGTCTGGTAAGTTGTGGGTTTTAACAGATTACATAAGCAAAGATTAAGTATTTTAGAAAACCTTCATGCCCCAATGGCAATGGTATAAAATAGCGATTTATATACAGCCATTGGGGCATAAAATATGCAGGAGAAACCAAAATTTAATGAATAGTAAAGAACGGCACGAAATAAGATATCAAAGAAGAAAAGCTAAACGATTTAAGAATAAGCAGAAATTTCAAAAAAGTTTTGATGAGGTTTTTAATTTTGTTAATTTATATAAAGCAGGAAAAGATTGTTGTAAAGGCTCGAGATGGAAGACTTCAACCATTAATTTTGAAACGACTCTTTTGACTAATATAGAAGAGTTATATCAACAAATATATGGTAACTATAAATATAAAGGTTTTGTTTATTTTCAAACCATAGAACATGGCAAGATTAGAGATATTCACGCATTATCAATACAAGACAGAACAATTCAAAAATGCTATTGCGACAACTTTATGATTGATTGCTATTCAAACAGCTTCATCAAAGAAAACAGCGCAAGTCTTAAAGGCAAAGGTTGTTTATTTGCTTTACAAGATTTTGCTAAACGTCTAAGGAAGCATTACAATAAATATGGCACAAATGGTTGCATATATCAAGTTGACTTTAAAAGTTATTTTGCTTCATTACCTCATGATATGATTTTACAAAGACTTAGAGCACACACCCAAGATGATAGACTTTACGATTTAGGCAAAGAATTTGTTGATGAGTTTAATGACCTGCATAATGGTATAAAAGATTATGGTGTGGGACTTGGGAGCCCCGTATCACAAATTTTGGCTTTAGATTTTGCAAGTCCTATTGACCATTTTGTCAAGAACAAAACAAAATATAACTTGTATGGAAGATACATGGACGATAGTAATATATTGTTCCCATCAATAGCAGAAGCGAAATTATTCCAAGAGGAGTATTTACAAGAAATTAATAAAATTGGGTTAAAAATCAATCCAAAGAAAAATAAAATCATTCCTATAAAAAGTCATGGATTTGATTTCTTGAAGGTACGATTTTCAATTACTAACAGAGGCAAAATTATAGACAAATTAAATAGGCAAAGTATAAAAAGTATTAAACGTAAGATTAAAATATTCAAACGTTGGTACAATGAGCAGAATTTTGATTTTGAAGATATATGCACCTCCTATCAATCTTGGCGTGGGTCGGCGTTGCACATGGATGCCTACAAAACAGTTAAAAATATAGATAGGTTATTTGTAAACACATTTAGGAAAGAATTGGCAGAAAGGCCAAATAAATTCAAATGTAGCTTGCAAGCCAAATGGGATGAAGAAATTGGCTGGGTGTATTATTCGTCTAAAGAAGAATTGAATAAAATTTTAGATGAATATTACCAAGCTAAAAATCAATATTATGAAAATGGCTATGTGCCACTATATTGCCGCTGGGAGTGGCGTGAGCAGAATAAAACAAAACAGGCAAAGATTTTTGACGCTTATAGAGCGATATTATACGATATCGATTAAATATTTAATTTCCTCCTTGACAACTCCTTTCATTTGGTGTATAATTCAATCAAATGAAAGGAGTTGCTTTTTATGTTTGGTTTGTTGATTGCTGCTTTTGGAACTGTTTTGGTCGTACTTTTTATATGGTATGTAATTATGTATTTAGACCAATATAATTATGGATATACAATTCCTTTATCCTTCAAGGATTTTTATAAATATTATCAATTGTGCCCCGATTGCTGGACTACTAAATATGATATATTGGCAAGAACAAAACGAGGCCAGTTTACCCCTATCGTGTGTAGAATTAAATTTACTTCATATTGGCAATATTATTTGTTTGTTCGGAGCAAGGAGCATGGTCACAAGATGAATAAGCAAAAGGAAGCATACATTGATTTGCTGGAAGAAGTTCAAAAAGATATTGACGATTGTAGGGTAAAAGCCAAAAGATATAGGGATGAAGGCATTGACATTTTGAAAAATTTGTGATATAATTATAGGCAAGGTACAAGATGTTTGTATCTTATCTATTTTTATAGATGATATCTATTTTATAGATGAAAGGAGTAGGGAAGTTTGGGATATTTTAACAACCATAATCATACAGAATATTCAAATGCTTTACTTGGCTTTCCTGATGTAATTTGTCGAGTTGGGGATTTAATTCAAAGGGCTTATGATTTAGGTTTATCTGGTATTACAATTACTGAACATGAAGGCATATCCAGTCATATTCAAGCATTAAATTATTATGAATCTATGGTCAAAGATAGACCCTTTACTCTTGCGTTGGGTAATGAAATTTATTTGATGGAAGAGCAAGAGGATTTAACAAATAAAGAAAATTTGAATACTTATCCATATTACCATTTCATTTTAACAGCTTTGGATACTGAAGGACATAAGCAACTTAGGGAGCTATCTACAAGAGCATGGATTAGAGCATGGAAGCAGGGAAAAATGTTTCGTAGAGCAACCTATTATACTGACCTTGAAGAAATTGTTAAGCCAAATCAAGGACATATTGTAGCCAGCACAGCTTGCCTCGGCTCAAGGCTTGATAAATTATTATTGAAGAATTCAATCAAAGAAGCTGACAAAGAAGTAAAAAGATTGATTGATATTTTTGGCAAAAACAATCTTTATATCGAATGTCAGCCAGCAGAGTTTGTTGATACTGAACAAAGCCAAGTCAATAGATGGTTGTGGCAAACAGCTTTTCAGCATAATTTGAAAATAATTCCAACAACAGATACTCATTATCTAAAGAAACAAGATAGACCAGTCCATGAAGCATATCTTAAATCACAAGAAGGCGAAAGAGAAATTGGTGATTTCTACTCTACAGCTTATTTGATGGATGAAAACGAATTAAAAAATTATCTTCTTATTGATTTTAATAATGAACAAATTAACCAAATGTTTGCATGGAGCAATGAACTAGGGCAAAGGGTCAAAGGATATGATATAAAGCATAAGCCTATTATCCCCCAAATTCCTTTTGATAAATTGCCAAAATCGTTTACTATCAACCATTGGTTCAAAGAATATTATGGTAGATATCCCAACTTTGAATATTATGCTCTTGGCGAATCTTGCAATGATTGGGAAGATTATTTTTTCTATCAAATAGAACAATCTTTGCAATCTAAAATTGTAGACAAAGGAAAAGATATTGAAAAATATATCGCACGACTTGATGAGGAATGGAAAGAATTAAGGATTATCAGTGAACAACTTGATACTTCTATGGCAAGTTATTATTCAACCATGTCAAAAATTATTGATTTGATTTGGGAAGCGGAAAGTTTGGCAATGCCAGCAAGAGGAAGTGCCGCTGGATTTTTAACTTGTTATTTGCTTGAAGTCACACAAATTGACCCTGTGCCATTGGGTGACTATATGCCTTCGTGGAGACACCTTAATTGATTTTTTATCCTAAGTTTCGTTTCTATTAATTAAAAAGGAGGTGATAAAATGGAATACACATATGAAGAGCTTGCTAAAATGTATGCAACAAATCAGACTTCGATAAGAAGAATGGCGAAAGAGTTAGACATTAGTCCAGACAAGATTCGTTGGGCTTTGAAGAAATATGATATTCACAGACAACAAACACATAAAAACTTTCCTGAATATCGAAAGCATCAATTAAACTTACACTATTTTGATAATATTGATAACGAAGACAAAGCATACTTTCTTGGTTATCTTTATGCTGATGGCTATGTTAATGACCGATGTATGAGATTGAATATTCATAATCAAGACTATCACATCTTACAAAAGTTCTGTGAATGTCTTGAAAGTGATGAAACAATTATTAAACCATTTGGCGACCATTATAGTTGCTTAACTGTGAATAGTATTGACTTTGCTAATTCGCTGCATCGCCAAGGAGTAGTACAAGCTAAAACAAAAATATTAAAACCACCAATTCTTGATGACAACTTAATAAGATATTTTATTCGTGGTTACTTTGATGGTGATGGTTCGATATGGTTTGACAAATCGTCGAACAGTTATAGAATTCAATTTATTGGAACTAAACCAATCGTTGAATATATAGCAGACTTCTTTGGTATTAAAACCAAATTAAGAGAAGCTACGAAAGATGGACTTATTTATAGATATGGATTTGCTGGAAATCAAAAAATATCTTGTGCCTTTAATAAAATATATGAAGACTCAACTGTTTACTTGACTAGAAAGTATGACAAATATCTGAAATGTAAAGAATTAGCAGAATACAAAGAACAACATAGAAACGAAATATGGATAAATAATCTAGGGCCTTATATCCGTAAGGATATTTGAAACGCTTGTGAACCACTTGACCAGTGGGTGTGGGAGAAATCCTGCTAACAGGGAAAGCCTAAGTCTGAAAAGATATGGTAATCCTGTGCCAAGCCTGTGGAAACAGGAAGGTGCAACGACTAAGTGGACTGAAGTTGGTCACAGTTCAAGTGCAAGCCCCCTATTTAATATAGGGTGAAGATATAGTCTATTCCCCATGGAAACATGGGGTAGTAAAGAAACCATCAACGAGGCATAGAGCTTCCAGATATTGACAATGATTCAGAAGCATCAAAAAAGAAAGCAATTGTAAACAAAATGAAAGAATATTTTGGGGAAGATAAAGTTCTTAATGTTGCAACCTTTTCCAAAATTTCTTCTAAAACAGCTATCGAAAACGCTTGTAAGGGGCTTGATATTCCTTCAGATGTTGCTGGGTATTTGAAGTCGCTTATTCCTGTCAACCGTGGCAAAGTTGCAAAATTAAAAGATTGCATCTTTGGGAATAAAGAAAAAAATATATTCCCTGTTTATGAACTTGTTAGCGAAATAAACAAATATCCAAATCTAAAAGAAACTTGCCTTGCTTTAGAAGGTTTGATTACCAATCGTGGAACTCACGCTGCTGGAGTAGTTGTGAGCAATAAACCTTATACAGAATATATCAGCGCCATTCGTTCAGCAGATGGAACGCTTGAAACTTGTTATAATCTATGGGATGCTGAAGAAGCGGGGCTAATAAAATTCGATATGCTAACTGTCCAAGCAGCTGATAAATTACATAAAACAATGGATTTTTTGCTTGAAAATGGAAAGATAGAATGGGAAGGTTCTTTAAAGGAAACTTATTACAAATGGCTTCATCCTGACACATTAGAGTATAAAAAATCTGATATGTGGGATATTTTGCCTTCTATTTATTCAATCTTTCAATTTGATACCCCCATATCAGTTAAAGCATTGGAAGCAACCAAACCACATTCGGTAATGGACTTATCTGCGGCCAATAGCTTACTTCGTCTTATGCCTGACGATGCAGATGAAACGCCAATTGAAAAATACAAAAGGTATAAAGAAAGCCATGAAGCATGGATTCAAGATACGATTAATTTTGGATTAAACGATAATGAACGGAGCTGTCTTTGGGAATATTTAAGTGACGCTTACGGTATGGCAGACAGTCAAGAAAAAATTATGAGGCTATCAATGGATAAAAGGGTATCTGGATATAGTTTAAAAGAAAGCAATAAATTAAGAAAATCTATTGCAAAGAAAGACGAAAAACTTCAAGAAGAAGCAAGGCAAATGTTTTACGAATATGGTGAAAAATTAGGGACAAGAAAAATTTTTCTTGACTACATTTGGAATGTAGTATTTGCGGCTAGTATGGGCTAAAATAAATTGGTCATTGTCAGTGAACCTACCAAGGGTGTAAGGGCTATTCCTTGCTAACGGTATCAGATGAATAAGGCCGCTATCCAAGGCTTACAAGCAGACGATAGCTATAAAAGGACGAAGCCTCTGACTAAGAGAGCCTACGGTCTGGAAACAGATAGCAGGTAATACCGTGCCAAGTCTATATTTATAGGAAGGTGTAACGACTATCCTTTATGGAGTACATTGTCTATTGGTACGACAATGGAAGTGCTGACATATTGTTGAGTATATTTTATAAGAAAGGAGGAAATAAAAATGCAAGAAGAATGGAAATTGATTGAATGGTCTAACGGATATTATTATATTAGCAATATGGGCAGATGTAAAAGAGAATTTCATATTGTTATTGATGTAAATGGAAAAAAATTGCCAAGAAAAACAAAAATTCTTACCCCCGTTTATAACAAAGTTAGTGGATATTATCAATATAATATTGCAACACCAGATAAAAAAAGCAAGAAAGAATATGTGCATAGATTGGTCGCTTTTGCTTTTGTTAGCAATCCTAATCCAGAGTTATACAACCAAGTAAATCATATTGATGGAGATAAAAGCAACAATGTCTACACTAATCTTGAATGGGTTAATGAAAAATTAAATATGGAACACGCAAGTAAACATGGATTAATCAATAGAGACAGTGAAAAAAGAAAAGAGCAAGCTTCTAAAAATTTACTAAAAGCGCTTGAAGTTGTAAAGAAAGCAACAGCTAAATATGATGAAAATGGTAACTTAATTGAAATTACAAATATGCAAGGGAATATTCAATTTGCCCGTTTGAGTTATAAAGGCTTCTATTATAGAGATGTTAATATTCTAAAATCTAAATATGGCGAAGTTCCAAAACATATTGACATTTCAAAAATTAAAGCTATCCAGAACAAAAATCGTCATGTTTATTATGCCCATATGCCCAATGGTAAAATCAAAACATATTATAAATTAAATGAATTGCCTATTACAAGAGAACAATTGTGGATTGCTTTTAGTCATGATATTCCTGATAAAGATGGTGTTATTTGGGATATAAAAAACGCTAACCTTGAGAAAATATCAAAAGAAGAAATCATGAAAATTGTAGAATATGTAAAAACGCATACCTACACAGAAGCAAGTAAAAAATTTGGGCATAACAAACAAACCATTTCAAGATGGTATAAAAAATATACTCAACAATAAAGATATAGTCTAAAGGGATAAACAAGAATGGAAACATTCACGCCCTTTGATTCTTTTTCACAATTACATAGTTACAGCTATTCAATCATTGCTTTACAAGAACTAAATCTAAATTATTTTTACCCTCGTGTATATTGGAACTGCGCCTGCTTGTCTGTTGAAGCATCTGGAGAAAAAGACGAAAACAAAGATACCGCCACAAAAGATTATGGTGAAGTGGCAAAAGCTATTTATAAAATGAAGCAATCAAACATTGATGTTAGCTCTCCTTCGATTAATTTTTCCAATTCAGATTTTACACCAAAAGAAGACACAAATACAATTTTATTCGGTCTTGGTGGTATCTCTGGTATCAATGCAGAAATAGCTAATCAAATCCTATCCAATCGCCCCTATTCTTCTTTTGTCGATTTCTATAAGCGCAATTCCTATCAAGGGTCGCTTATTACCCAATCAAAATTTCTTCAACTTATCAAGGCCGGATGTTTTGATGAATTTGAACCCAATCGCCTAAAGGTAATGAAGAAATATATCATCTTGTCAACAGATATTAAAAAATCTTTGACAATGGCAAATTTGCCTGAAGCATTAAGAATTGGGGCCAAGCCACCAAAGCATCTACTCGCCCCATATTCATTTAGAAAATATGTATGTGCTCCAGAATTTTTCTATGGCAACCACCCCAGCTTCAAATCAAAGAAATTGTATTGGCTAGATGATAAGGCCATGGTATATTTTAATAATCATCTGCGAAACAATCTACAAGAGGAAGTTGATTGGTGGATTGATAACGAAAGCGATAAATATATAATTGTGGACAAGGCTTTGGATAAATTCTATAAGGCAACATTTGATAACCTAAAAGAATATATCAATACGCCAGAATTTATCAAGCTATTCAATAGATGCCAATATCGTGCAAAGCTAAATGATTTAGTTCCAAATCAAGACGAAAACCATTGGGCTTTTGAAGCTTTAAGCTACTATGATAGAGAACATGAGCTGGCCTGTATTGATAGGGTAGGCTATATGATTACAGAATTTGACAAGATTCCAAAGTATCCAGAATTTATCAACAAATCTTATGGCAAACGGACATGGAGACAATATCGCCTATATAGAATCGCTGGCACTTGTATTGCCAAAAACGATAGCCACCATACCATTACATTGCTTGATATTAACAATAATGTAATCCAAGTCAAAATGGATGGTTCGTTCTATGCCCATATGAAGCGCCAGATTAGCGTTCCAGATAACAAAGGCGGCAAGATAATTATGGATAAATCTTGGCTGACACGGGGCACTTGTTTGTTGATTACAGGCTATCGCCAAGATGATACAACATTTAGGGTAAAGAATTACAAAGCAAGCCTATTCCCTAAGAAAATTCAAAAGATTGAATCAATTGATAGGGCGACAGGCCGTGTTGAATTATTGAATAATAGATATGGCTTTGGGGAGGATGAAGAAAAATGCCAGATGTAATTGAAATTAATAATAAAAATTATACACTCGGCTTTGGGAATAAGGGCCGTGAAATAATCGAATGTGTTGAGGCGCATATGGGGCATGAATTTGCCATGTATGTCAATGAATATATTGATGAATTGATTGTTAAGTCGGGCAAGGCTTGTTGGGATAGTCATTCAGATGAGCAAACATATGAAGAAGAATTAAATGAAAAGTGTAGCTTACTTGATGAATTGTGGGATTACTTTGCAGAAATTAAGGAAATTGCAACCAGCAAATATAAAAATATGCCTAAATGGGGGCATATTGCTGAAGAAGGAATGAAAGTTATTGAGGAGAATAGATAATGAAATGTGGTTTATGTGGTAAAGATGTTGACAATGAATGACATGAAATTCGTGGCGGCTTAGGTAATAAACTTCTTAAAGTTATGTGTCCTGAGTGTTATGATAAACATATGAGATATTCAAAAGAAAGAATTGAAGAAATGATTAAGAAATTTAAATCTAAATAACCTATTGACAAAACCTCTTGTTTGATGTATACTTAACATACAATCAGATAGGAGGTTTTGTTATGTTGACAGCGAATGAAGCCAAACCATTAACTGAAAAATTTAGGCAAGAAGTTGATGGTCAGTTATTGGACGAAATGATTCTCAAGATTGAACAGCAAATCGAATACGCCTGTAAAGCTGGCGATAATTATTGTTACATCAGAATATCACCTTACAAGAAGCGAATAATTAATAAAGCTATCGGCTATTTGCAATCTTTTGGCTACAGCGCATCAGAAACTATTGAAAATGAATGTTACTTAAAAAATTTATGGTGATAAAATGACGATAAATTGTATGCCCGTAAGGGATTTATATTTTAATCCAATGAATGGCTATCGTATCATCGCCTGTGAGACAATTGACGATAGAAGCAATATTGAATTAAATAGATATGGCAACTTTACAATTTCTGGTAATAACCTTGCTTCATATAAATTGGGCCAGCCTATTTTGCTTGAGATTGAGCCAAAAGAAAATGCAAAATATCAAGGCGAATATAAATGTCTTGGTTATGGCGGTATTAAAATTGAACACGAGACAAGCAATATCACTATCGACCCAAGCCAAGAACGGGCTATCTTGCTGCAATTTATGAGCATGGGCCAAGCCGATAATGTTCTTGAAGCATACCCAAATTTTGTTGAGATGGTTCTAAATGGCCGTGCTAATGAATTTGATACAAACAAAATTTACAATGTAGGCAAGGTAAGAATTGCAGAATATATTGATAAAGTCAAGAACAATTGCGACATGATTTTCTTCAATAAAGATTGTTGGGCCATTGGTATTGACAAAGAAGCTGATATTGAAAGAATCAAGCAAGTTTTTGGCAAATCAAATTTGTTCATTTCGGCCTTTCAGAACAAGCCATATGAAACGCTGTGTGATGATTTAGAGTTTGATTTTAACAAAGCTGACCGCATTGTATTGAAAAATTTTAGCTTCCTTGAAGATAGCTATGAACGATGTAAATATTTTTGCATTGATATGCTGAAAGTCAACGAACAAAGCGGCGATACAAGAATCAACCCGAACATTATTTCACGATATCTGAAGGCCAATATGCCAATCCTATATCCATATATTGTTGATGTTATCAAGCATGACGATGCTTTCTATTACGATGACAAGCTAAAGTTTTGTTCGTTAAAGTCAACCTATATGGCAGAAAAGAATATTGCGGATAATATCAAACATCGTCTAAAGCTAAATGAATCATCTGGCGAATATGATGAAGAATTTATTGAACAATTCAGAACTATTGGCGATATGAGCTTGACAGACGAGCAAATGAAAATTTTGAAGCTAATGGATAAAGGATGGATTGCTGTATTGTCTGGCCCAGGAGGGTGTGTTGATTGTGACACCGAGTTTTTTACAGGATATGGTTGGAAGCGAATTGCAGATTATACCCAAGGAGATAAAGTTCTTCAATATAACGAAGATAGTACGGCAGAACTTGTTGACCCTGTTCGATATATTAAAGAACCCTGCAATAATTTGTGGCATTTTGAAACAAAGTATGGCATAAATCAAACTTTATGTGATGAGCATAGAATCGTCTATTGGTCACGAAAAGGTAAGCAACATGAATGTAATATCAAAGATATTATTGAGAAACAATCAATCCCAAATGCTACTGGGTGGGAAGGACGATTTAAGACTTCTTTTAAATATGGCGGGAAAGGCATTGACCTGACTGATGCCGAGATTAAAGTTATGTGTGCGGTTATTTGTGATGGCAATTTCCCCAAAAAAAGCACTAATAATTATTGCCGTTTTCATATTAAAAAAGACAGAAAAAAGGAACGGTTAAGAGAAATTTTCACTGACGCAAATATCGAATGGCATGAAGCCACTTCTGCGGCTGAAGGATACATAGATTTTTATATTTATGCACCAAGACGAGAAAAAGAATTTACTGAGTATTGGTATGATTGCAATAATCACCAGCTTCAAGTAATTTGTGACAATATTCTGTTTTGGGATGGAAGTACAAACAAAACAAAAACGGGAAAAGAAAGGAAACAATTCTCTACCAATATTAAAAGCACAGCCGAATTTGTTCAATTTGCTTATACCGCCTGTGGATATAGAGCTACAATTGGAACTAGAGACAGAAGTGGTCAAAAATATTTTACTTGCGGTAAATGGTACACAAGAAAATCAGTAGAATATAATGTTATAATTACTGACCGTATCTTTGTAGGAATTTGTTCAGACTATCGAGCCAAACACAAAAAAACTCAAATTACCCAAGTTCCTACAGTAGATGGATTCAAATATTGCTTCACTGTTCCTTCAGGTATGCTTGTCCTTAGACGAAAAGATTGTATTTTTATTACGGGCAACTGTGGCAAGAGCGCCAGTACAAAGGCCCTAATCCGTATGCTTGAAGCCAAAGGTAAATCGTATACATTACTTGCTCCCACAGGCGTTAGTGCAAAGGTTCTTAAAAACATGACAGGCCGTCATGCGTCTACTGTCCATATGTTTTTGGCCCGTCAAGAACCCGCTGGTGAATATATTGTAGTAGATGAAGCCTCAATGTTGACCGTTGCTTTGTTATCCAAATTATTCTCTTATATTGGCGAAAGTACCAAGGTCGTATTTGTTTGTGACGAAAATCAGCTACCCTCTATTGGTGCAGGGAATGTTGTCCATGACCTTATCCATTCGGGCAAAGTTCCTGTTGCAATGTTGACAAAAATTTTCCGCTACAACTCGTCTGGTATCATCACCAATGTAACAGATGTAAGACAAGGCAATTTTAGTCATGCTGATGAAGAATATGACGATTTTGTGTATATGGAAGCAAATGCCCATATTGAAGACCAGCTACTTTGGCAATACCAAAATTATCTTGACCAAGATTATAAAATGGACGATATTTTGATTCTATCGCCATTTAGGGTTGGCGACTTTGGCTCCCATGCCATCAACAATATTATTCAAGAAAATTACAACAACCATCCCAAAACAGAAGCTGAAATTAAAGTTGATGGCATCACTATTTGCTTTAAGGTTGGTGATAGGGTAATCAATACCAAAAACAATTACAACGCTATTCGTTGGGATGTTGAAAGAAATTCTTATGAATATGTTGAAGATGATGAAGGCAATTTAGAAGTCAATACTACGGCAATTTACAATGGTGACTTGGGCAAGATTGTTGATGTAAGGAAAAGCCAAGACAACATCATCCAAGTTATTGTCCAATGGGACGATGCCATTACTTGTGTTGAAGGTACAGAAATTAACAATTTGCTTTTGGGATATTGCGTCACCATTCACAAGTGCGTGACTGGCGATACTTTAATTTATACCAATGAAGGAATTAAAACCATTAAAGAAGTTTATGAAAAAAACAGTAGTGAAATAAAAATTTATAACGGTGATTCGTTTGAAAAGCCAATAAATTTTGTAAAAAATATTCCTTTGCCTTGTAAAACAATTACGTTGAAAAATGGGGCAAAAATTACTGGCACTTTAGAACATGGTTTAACAACGGTAGATAAAAATGGCCAATTAAGTAGGGCTAATGTCAACGAAGTAAAAGAGGGGGATTGGCTTGCTTTAAGAATTGGGTCTAATGTATATGGAACTAAAATTGATTTAAGTGAATATAAAGTAAGGAGAGACAGTAGAGAAAACTCTAACATTGTTATTCCGAATTGTTTATCAGAAGATTTAGCTGTATTTCTAGGAATCATGTGTGCTGATGGAACAGTATATAAAGGTGGCTTTCGTTTTGCAAAAAGAAATGAAGAAGTAGTTGATTGCGCCATAAAAGTCGCAATAAAAGAATTTAACGCCTTACCTAAAAAATATTATAAAATTGAAAAATCTCGTGGGAAAAATGGCGCTTGGTATGGGGAAGTAAATTCCACAGGTTTATCAAGGTGGTTGTTGACTCTTGGAGGGCTTGCACCAAATAACAAATATGTCCCTAACTGTATTTTAGAAGCCCCTAAAAATATTCAAAGAAAATTCTTAAAAGGATTGTTTGAAGATGGTACAGTAAACATTAAAAAAGAAAAATTTGACCATATTGAGTTTACTACAGCTTCACAAAAATGTGCCCAACAAGTTCAGACTATGCTACTGAACATGGGAATATGTTCCTATGTGAAAAAATATGGAGAAAAAGAAATTTTTCATTTATATATTTATAGGAAAGATGCCATTAAATTCAAAGAAGAAATTGGATTTATTTCTTTTTCTAAACAAGAGAGACTTGATAAATATTTAAAAGAACATGATGTTTTTCATTCTTGCGACAATACTTATATTCCAAATATTAGAGAATTATGTAAACAAGCATTTGATAAAATTGGAAAAAAGCAATTCAGTAAAAAAATATGGGACGCTGTGCATCTTTATACTTCAGAAATCACTAGAGGTTTAGCTTATAAAATTTCTGAAAACTTAATAGACAAAAACAATGAATTGTCGAATTACTTACTATTTCTTTATAATAATTATGCGTTTTTCCCAGTAACTAATATAAAGGATTGCATTGAAGAAACATATTGTTTTGAAATGCCAAAAACACATCAGTTTGTTCAAAATGGTTTTATGGGATGGAACTGTCAAGGGGCACAAAGTAAAGTTGTCATCACCCTAATCAACCGAAAGGGGCGTGACGAATTTATTAATCGCAACATTCTATATGTGGCTTTGTCAAGGGCACAAGAGCAATTGGCGATTATCGCAAATAAAAATTTAATTGAAGAGGGCCTTGAATATCAGGCCAATTTAACAAGAGAAACATGGCTGGAGGATATGTTAAATGAATGAATACAATTGCAGATAATCCAAGAAAGGTTGAACAAAGATGACAGTACAAGAATTAATTGATATTGCCAAAGAATACAACCCCGAAGCCGAAGTTCGTGTTGCTATGGGGCCTTATATTAGTTCAGTTGATAAGATTAAGCCATGTGTTGATATGGATACAAATGCAATTAATATGTGCATTTATGTGGAGGAATAAGTAATGAATTTAATTACAAGAAATCCAGAAAACAATAAATTAAAATATAATGACACTGTTGGCGAAATCATGTTTTATGATATTATTGAACAAATTGAAAACGAAAAAGAATTGGAAATTGTTGTAAACTTTTTGTGCAAAAATCTTGAAACAGTAGTTTATGATTGGTATGCAGACCATAATATCAAAGGTGGTTTCAACCATTGCAACATTGAAGTTTATTTTGAAACGGAGAATTGATTAAAATGCAAAAAACATTCATGCTGAAGGAAGTAGTGGCCCATTATCACACGATTACCTTGGATGAAGAATTGGATATTGATGAAGTTGTTAATTGGGCAAAAGCAAATAACAAGCTATACGATACTGGGTATGAGGCCGTAAGTGCTTTGCTTTCTAGATACAAAGAAAAATATGACTTTGATTTTGAAGTAAAAGCAAATGATTGTGGAACCGAAATGCTGGATATGGATGTTATTGAGGAAATGTAAATGAGTGATATTCAATTATATAATGACGATTGTTTGGAAGTAATGAAAAATATTCCTGATAATAGTGTGGATATGATTCTTTGTGATTTGCCTTATGGGGTTACAAAAAATAATTGGGATTCTATTATTCCACTTGACAAACTGTGGGAGCAGTATAAAAGGGTTATAAAAGAAAATTCTGCAATTTGCCTATTTACTGATGGTATGTTTATGGCAAAACTAATGACAAGTAATCCTAAAATGTGGAGATATAATCTTGTTTGGAATAAAGTATTACCCTCTGGCTTTCTAAATGCCAACCGTATGCCATTAAGAACGACAGAAGAAATTATCGTATTTTATAATAAACAACCAATTTACAATCCTCAAAAAGTAAAAGGTTTACCAAATCATTCAAAAGGCAAAGCTGTAAGCAAAACAGGAGAATATCTTGTTTATGTACAAGATTATGACTACGACTTTGGGAGTCATTATGGAATTTGTTTTTGGTTTGGAAGTGGATATGGCTCATATTTTACAAGATTGGGTGGGAGAAGACCTGGAAGTAAATTGAAAAACCAACCAATTAAATGGGCTGAAATCAATTTAGATGAGGTAAATTAAAATGGATATTAGCGAAAAACAAAAGATTGCAGCTATCGCAATAAATCTAATCCAAGAACTTGAATATTGTGACGATGAAGAATTTGTTAATCTTGTTCTTGAGTGCGTAAGGAATGCTAACCCTTACCCCTTTTATTTTGAATATTTGTGAGGCTAGTCAAATGAAAATTGTAGTTGATTCAATACCCGATAGCCCAAGCGATTGTTTGTTTCTAAAAGATTACTATAAAGAAACTTGTAAATTTGATGGGGCGGTTTGTGTATTTTCCTCAGGATTAAACATCTCAGAAGAAAAACAAATTTGCCCATATCTTGTTGAGTTGCATCTTGAACTAAATTAAAAATTTACAAAAAGTTTACAATTTATTCATATTTGTTTAAAATTTTTATGATATAATTATTGTCCCTTTCACCAGAGAGGGACAAAATATTTAAGGAGTAATGTCAATGGTCAAAGTATTAAAAAAGAATGGCGCGATTGTAAATTTTGACGGAAATAAAATTCGTAAAGCAATTCGCAAAAGCGCCGAACGGGTATGTATGCCATTAAGCAAAAATGATGAAGACAAAGTTGTATCAACTGTAAGAAATAAGCTACAATATAACGAAACTCCTGTTCCTGTATCAACCATCCACAATATGGTAGAAGTTGCTTTGGATGCTGTAAATTCAGCAGTTGCAAAATCTTATCGTGAATATCGTGATAACAAAAGCGCCTTTGCAGCAATGCTTGATAAGGTATATAACAAAAAGTTATCCCTAAGTTTTATTGGCGATAGAAGTAATGCAAACGCAGATAGTGCTTTAGTGACAACACAAAAAGCTATTGTATACAATGAATTGAATAGCGAATTATATAAAAAGTTTTTCTTGACTATTGAAGAAGAACGGGCCATGAGTGAAGGATATATTTATATCCATGACCGTGGTTCAAGATTGGATACTATGAATTGTTTTGGTGAAGAAACAGAATTTATTACCGCAAATGGAGTAAAATCGTTCAAAGATTTTAATGATGGAGATATTGTTTTTGTTCCAACCCATACTGGCGAATGGAAAAAAGCAAGGGTTCGCTCTTATGGAGAACAATATTTGAACAAAATTGTTTTACGAAGGGGAAGCAAAGGTGATAAAGTTGTATACGCAACCAAAAATCATCGTTGGTTATTAAAAGATAGTTCAGAAACAACCAATCTTAAAATTGGAGATAGACTAATTAGAACCCCAAATATTAGCAAGTTTGATTGGGATTTAGCTACAAATCGTGAAAGAAAATATTGGTGTTATGGGTTCTGTATGGCTGATGGCTATACAAACCATGATAGTGAAAATAGTTGGAGTTCATCAATTAGACTTTGCGGAGAAAAATCACAATTTAAGGATTTCTTTGCTGAATCTGGATTTACAGTCACCAATCCAACTTGCTTAAATGGCGATTACCAAGTTAGAATTCCCCATTTCAAAAAAGACGAATTTTCTCTTAACGGTATGAATGTATCAGAAATTGTCGCATTTGTAAATGGGTACTTGTGCGCAGATGGAAATAAAAATCTTACTTACAATGCAAACTCTCCTTGGCGTGGAGTACAAGTAACTGGTAGTAATAATAATTTTATTTATGACGCACTAAATATTGCAGGATTTTATGTTACAAATGTTGTAGATAAAACAAATGAAATCACCAACTACGGGAAAAGAACAGATTCTACTTATCATTATGGATTCTATTCTGACTGTGGAGATAGAACTTGGGTAGTTCAAGATATTCAATCTACAAACAGATACGAAACAGTTTGGTGTTTGGAAGTAGAAGATAACCATAGTTTCCTATTAAAAAACGGTATTCCAGTTGGTAATTGCTGCTTGTTCGACATGAAAAATGTCCTGTCTGGTGGCTTTGAGATGGGCAATCTTGACTATCAAGAACCCAAGTCTTTGGATGTTGCATTTGACCTTGTGGCTGATGTAGCTATCAATGCTGCTGCTTGCCAGTATGGTGGATTTACAATTAGCGAAATTGATAAATTGCTTGCACCTTACGCAAAGTTAAGTTATGAACAATATTATAACGATTATGTATCTATCAAAGGCAATAATACAGGCGCACATGAATATGCTTTTGCAAAAGTAAAGCGTGAAGCGGAACAAGGATTCCAAGGTTGGGAAATGAAATTTAATAGCGTAGCTTCAAGTCGTGGCGATTACCCATTTACGGCTGTTTCCTTTGGACTTGGCACTGATATGTTTGAATCAATGCTTTCTTCTGTTTGCTTAAAAGTAAGAAAAGAAGGACAAGGTAAAGATGGTTTTAAGCATCCTGTTCTATTTCCAAAATTAAGTTTCTTTTACGATGAAAATCTTCATGGCAAGGGAAAAGAACTTGAATGGCTATTTGACGAAGCTGTTGATTGTAGTAGCAAAGCAATGTACCCTGATTTTATTTCTTGTACTGGTGATGGCTATGCGCCTACTATTTATAAAAAATATGGTGTTACAATTAGTCGCATGGGGTGCAGGGCCAACCTATCCCCTTGGTATGAACGAGGCGGTATGCTCCCAGCAGATGAAAACGATAAGCCAATCTATGAAGGCCGTTGCAATCTTGGCGCTATTTCCTTGCATTTCCCGATGATTGTAGCTAAAGCAAAACAAGAAAATAAAGATTTTTATGAAGTTCTAACATATTATCTTGATATGTGTAGAAATATTCACAAGCGCACATTTACTTATCTTTCTCATAAAAAAGCTGGTATCAACCCCTTAAGCTTCTGCCAAGGTGGCCTATTGAATGGTAATATTGACCCAGATGAAGAAATTGGCGAAGATTTTCTGCGTCCAATGACCATGAGCTTTGGCATTACTGCGTTGAATGAAGCAAGCGTTCTATATAATGGCAAAACCATTGTAGAAGATAATTCTTTTGCTATCGAAGTTCTAAAATTTATCAACGAGTATGCTGATAAATATAAGGTAGAAGATAATATCCTATACGCCCTGTATGGAACGCCAGCAGAATCTTTGAGCGGTCTACAAATTGAACAATTCCGTAAAAAATATGGAATCATCAAAGGCGTAAGCGATAGGCCATATACTTCAAATTCTTTCCATTGTGGTGTTTGGGAAGAAATTTCTCCAGTCCAAAAGCAAGATATTGAATATCCAATGTTCCATCTATGCAATGGTGGTAACATTCAATATTGTAGATACACAACAGATTACAATTTTGAAGCAATGAAAACTTTAATTCGTAGGGCTATGGATATGGGCTTCTATGAAGGAATCAATCTACAACTTGACTATTGTGAAGATTGTGGCGCATCTTTCATTGACCAAGACCAATGCCCCAAGTGCGGTAGTGAAAACATCACAAGAATTGAACGCATGAATGGCTATCTTGGTTATAGCAAAGTCAAGGGTCGGACAATGTATGCAGACCACAAGCTTGCAGAATTTAAGGATAGGAAGTCAATGTAATGAATTATCTAAAAATTGATACTTGCAATATGGACAATGGTGATGGACTAAGATGCGTTGTATGGTTGTCAGGATGCGAACATTGTTGTAAAAATTGCTTTAATCCAGAAACATGGGACAAAAAAAATGGCGATAAATTTACTGAAACCCAACTAGATTTAATTTACAAGACATTACAGCAAGACTGGTGTTCTGGCATCACTTTTACTGGTGGCGACCCGTTGCTTCCTTCAAATATTGACGAAGTGACAAAGTTGTGCAAATACATCAAGAAAAATTTCCCAAACAAAACAATTTGGGTATATACGGGATATATCTTTGATGAAAATTACCTTGACCCCCTTATGGATGTTTTCAATTATATTGACGTTCTTGTTGATGGCGAATATGTAGATGAACTTAAATCCCCATTTGAACATTGGGTAGGTTCATCTAACCAAAGAATTATTGATGTGCCAGAATCCTTAAAACAAAATGAGGTGGTTACAGTTAAATGACAGCACAACAATTATCAATTATCTTATCAAGCCTTGACACTCAAGAAATTGTATTGTATATTAACAATAAAGAATACAACATTGCTGGGGTCGAGTTAAAGGTTGTTGACCAAAATAGTAAAGTATATATCAAAGCGGAAGGGCGTGAAGAGCACAATGGATAAAATTGAATATTACCTTGGTCGTTTTGGTGAAGAGCAATTTTTGTTTGCAGACCTAAAGCCTTACAACTACCCAAATAATGGCGATTTTATTCTCTTTAAGGATGAAATATATAAAGTAATGTACAGCCTATATGATTACGACAATGGCGCTCTTAACGTATTTGTTCGCATGGCTGTCTCGGAGGATTTTTAATGAAAGTAAAAATTCTTAACCCTGAACAAGCAAAAGATTTATTTTATTGGTGGGGCATGACTTCCAAAGTATGCTATGATACCAAAACAAATAACCCAGCCGTTATTGGCAAGCATTGCATGAATAGTGGGCATTATTCTGGAAGCCGTTCACAATATATTTTGTTCCAAGTTGATGACTGCCCTCGTTTTTGCACAGATCAAACAGTTCGGCACGAAATTGGCGTAATGAAAAATGTACAAAGCTTTAGATATGTTGACAAACATTCATTTGCCTATGAAATTCCTGTTGAAATTACAACCAATCAAGCTTTAATGGCAAGATATATCCAGCACATGAACGATGCTATTGAATTATATTCCGATATTCAATCTTATGTGCTTGACAAGACAAAATCCAAAGAACGGGCAAATGAGCAAGCAAGATATGTATTGCCTGTGTCCACCCATTCCAGTTTTGTTATTGGTATGGATATTGAAGCCCTAATCCATTTCTGTAATACACGCCTATGCGTCAGAACGGAAGATGTTCATAGACAGTTGGCTAAGTTGATTCGTGATGCTACCCTTGAAGTCTTGCCCGAACTAAAAGACAAGCTGGTTCCAAATTGTCAATATCTGCTATGGTGTCCAGAAGGCAAAGCAAGTTGTGGTGCGTACTCAACAAAGGATGAACTAAAGGAGAAACTAAATGAAATCATTGGATAAAAGAAGCATCGAGAACAAAATTATCAATGGCAAAAAGTTGACTGAAAGCGAATTAAAATGGTGCGCTTTGGGCAGTATAGGCAAATATATTGAAAAACGAGAGGGTGAAATTAATCGCTGGACAAAAGATATGTCCACAATCTTTGAAATTGATGGTCAACTATATCGCATTAATTGGGAGAAAGGTCTAACCCAATGTCAAGATAACGAATATTGGGAACAGCCCTATAAGGTTAGACGGGAAGAAAAAGTAGTGACCACTACTGTTGTAAGCTATATTGCTATGGAGGATTAAATGAAGCTAACAATCAATGGTGCAATCAATCGTGGCGAAGGCCATAACCTACAAATTAAAGACTTGCCTGTAGATGTTTCTTGCAATCCACTAGACCTTAAAATTAAGCGTCTAACAAACACGGCCAAGCTTCCTTGTAAAGCCCACAAAACTGACGCTTGTTTTGATATTTATGCCGATATTCCAAATGAGAAATACACAATTGAAGAAGAGCCAGATGTGAATAATTTTTTAGATATTTTCTTTAACATTGAAAGTTCGATTGAGTCTGGTGAAGGAATGGTGATTAGACCCCACGAAACAAAGATGATTCATACTGGTCTTGCCTGTGAAATTCCGCATGGATATTGGATGGCAATTTTCGCCCGCAGTGGTTTGGCTTCCAAACAAGGTTTGCGTCCAGCTCAAGGCGTTCCTGTAATTGATGAACCTTATCGTGGCGAAATCATGATTCCGTTACACAACGATAGCGAGGAAACAAGAATCATTCACCATGGCGACAGAATTTGCCAATTTACCCTACTGCCTTACTTCGATACCAACCTAATTGAAGTTGATTCCCTATCTGACACTGACCGTGGGGATGGTGGATTTGGTTCTACGGGAACAAAGTAATGATCTACCCAATTCTTTTACTTAACAATGAGCAAGATACAACCGCCATTGCTTATATTGATACGGACTATCCAACACCATTCTATGCCAAGCAAGTAGCCAATGAAGATGACAAAGACATGGAACTTATGGCCGAATGGTATATGATGACTTGTGCATTATTGAACCAATATAATTTTGGCTGGGAAGATGGTTTTGTTGAAGGCATGGAAGAAAATCTAAATGACCAAGAATTAAATTAAAAATTTAATAAAGCAAAAAAATAAAGGGGCGATATTTTTCGTCCCTTTTGTTTTTAACTATTGACAAGCTAATAATTTTATGCTATCCTTTAGATACTAAATCAATCAAGAAAGGAAGCAACAACATGGCTATCCATAAAACTAACCAAATCATCCAAGCCTTATATACAGTATATGACGCATTGAATGAAGCCTACTTTGGCAGTGAACTGCCCGAAGTCTTCATCACCATTGCTTCAGGCAAGACAAAATCAAAATCCGTCTATGGTACATTCACGCCAAATGTTTGGGGAACAAATGGCGAAGATTCTACTCAAGACGCTCCTATCATCGAAGACCTTCACCATGAAATTCTAATAGCCTCTGAACACCTCACAAGGCCCTTTGCAGACCTGTGTAGCACCCTTCAACATGAGATGGTTCATCTATATTGCGAAGCCAACAGCATCGTGGACACATCAAATAACGGCGTATATCATAACAAAAGATTCAAGGCTGAAGCTGAACAGCGTGGTTTGATTATTGATAAGGCTCCCGTCATTGGCTGGTCTTTAACAACGCCTGACGAAAGCTTTAGAAATTTTGTTGATAATCTTGATATTGACAAAAGCGTATTTGATTATTTTCGTAATACAGCCCTTGGCCCAAGTAAGGTAACGCCCAAAAAGAGATGGGTATGCCCCAATTGCGGTATGCAAGTCCAAGGCAAAAAAGATATCAATGTCATGTGTGGCGATTGCATGATGCATATGGATTATGTTGATTTGACTGATGAAGAATATCCCGAAGTCTTAGAAGATTTCAATGAAGGATATGCAGTAAACGAAGGCTGGATTGCCAATTTGTTTGGAGGTAACGAAAATGAAGTTTGATGCGAAGATGGCAAGAGATGTTACTGATTTTTACAACAATGACCTGAAAAACAGCTGGAATACAATCGCAAGCATTATCTTTTGGAAAGCTATAAAAGGTGAACATTTTTACTCCACCTCGTCTGATAAAGATGGAAAAATTTGGTTTAATATAATTTGCAAAAGAAAAGAATATTTAACCAGCCTTGGTTTTACTGTGGATATTGATGAAGATATGAAAACCGCCATTATTAATTGGTAAAGGAGGAAAAATAATGAAAGTAATTATTGAAGATTTAAACAATGGAAAATATAACCTTAATCTGTCGGAAGAACAAGTTAAATTGGTTAAATGGTTGGCTGGAAAAGATTTTATTTATAATGTTGAGGTAATTGAGGAAATGGATTGGGAGGATATTAAATGACAATCCTTGTAGATATTGATGGCGTTATTTTCAACACACAAGAAATATTACTCAAATGGCTAAATCCCAGATATCTTACAAAATATACAATTGAAGATATTACATCATATGATTGGTTTGATAAAACATTTGACAACCCCTGGAAAATTATGGAGCATGATACATTTTGGCATACTGTAAAAGCCAATAAACAAGCTATTGATTATATCCTAAAATGGAAGCATGAAGGCCATACAATCAAGTTTGTTACAGCAAGTTATTACCACCAAGCTTTGTCAACCAAGATTCATAAGTTGCTCGATTATTTCAATGGTGAATTTGATGACAAGGATGTAATTGTTTGCCACGACAAAAACATGGTAGTTGGTACTTTGCTTATTGATGATTGCTTTGATAATTGCGATAATTTTCATAGCCATTCCATTGTATATAATCAGCCTTGGAACGAATACGAAAAGTCCAAAAGAAAATTTTTCGATAGTAATATTATTTTAAGAACAAATAATTGGCTATCAATTGATGGCGCAGTTCGATTGATTCTTTCCAAAACATTAGACTTCGATTCTTGCAAAAAGTAAAAAAATAGGGAACAAGCCCAACATCAAAGTCGAGTTTGTTCCCTATAATTTTATACATCTTCAAAAAATTGGCCGTTACGAACTACGGGTGGTTCAACATTATTATCAATCAATGATACAGGCTCACCACCACGAGGTTTTTCAGGATTGCCATAGTACATGATAAAATTTACCGCCGTAGTTGTTTTGGTTTTTGTATAGAATCTAACATAGCCATTGAAAGATTCAACAGAACCATAGATTGTATTCCATGCCGTCTTTTGTGCATCACTAGCAGGGAATGTAGACCATTGGGGAAAGACCAAAGGAGCCATCGTGTTATCAATATCAGCAATATCAAATTGTTGATAATATGGTGCAGATGAACCTTGCCATGTAGTCCCCAATGTTCCAGTAAATGATTTATTGTAAAAAGAGCCACCACCTGCTGGAGCGTCAACAGCCCCAACAACATTGTCAGCCGTAAAAGCAAGAAACTGGCCTTGTGTACCAGCTGGCTTAGTGATTTTCTCTTGAAGTACAGTCTCTACCGTTTTGTTATCATTGGTGAAAACAGCGGTTGATTTGGTTTGTGGATAAATAATATCAACGCCATTTGCATCCTTTAATGTTTTAATATTAGCCGCCATTTTTACCTCCTTAATCTAGTTCCTTCCATGTATTGTTTACCTTTACAAACATTGCATCAATCTCTTTCCATGCACCATTTATTTTTACAAATCCACCATCAGATTCTTTCCATGCGCCATTAACCTTGGCAGGCAAATTAACGCCACCGCCCTTGATGACAGTAATCCTTGCATAGCCATTGCCAACTCGGCCAGTCATCGTGCCACCAGATGGATTAGGCATTGATGCATTGCCAGCAATATTTTGGGCTTCGGTCAAATAATGGGCCGCATTTAGCAAGCAACCTGTGGGATAGTTCTTGGCCGTAGCGCTTGTATATACATAACCAGAGCCACCGCCGTTTTGATTTCTGTAGCCAGTGTCGCTATCGGAATAGTTAGGGCAAGCTGCACCACCATACCAGCCACCACCGCCGCCGCCAGAACCGTATTTATAGTTGTTGCCGTTGGTCGTACAATCTGCACCTCTACCAAATGTGCCATTAGTTCCTGCACTACCACCTGTTGTTTGTGTACCACCATATCCACTTACAGGTGAACCACCAGTTTCGCCACCGCCATATTTTGTGGTCTTAGCATCTACTGAAGCAGAACCACCGCCACCACCAGCAACAACAACACGGGCAAGCAAATCATCTTTGCCAATCCGTATATCAGTAGCGCCACCGCCACCTTGGCCGTATGTATAGGTGCTTGAATAGTCGCGGTTGTAGCCATTACCACCGCCATTGTAGCCACCATTGGTCGTAACACGGTTGGACGAATTTGATGGAGGCTGTTGACCCACTTGGATAAATAAATCCAAAGGATTCTCAACGGTCAACACACCAGCGGCATACCCGCCCAAACCACCTTGATAAGATGAATATGTGCCACCTTGAGCACCCCAAACTTCAAGCTTGTAAACGCCCTTGGGCAAGGTAATGCTTTGGGCTTTGCCTGTATATTCAAAATTTAATATATCGCCAGTTTTGGGCTTGAAATATTTTCCGATGAAGAACGGAATATTTGAATCCATCCATTCCTTAGATGGTTCATTGCCAGCGCCAAAATCAGCCGTTAGGTCAATCAACATGGGAGCATCGAAGTACATTGTACCAGCAATATTTGAATTGTTGAAGTCCAATCTAAATGGATAATTACCCTGTGAAAATGTTGAACGATTTGTTCTACCACTATATAATTGCCATTTTCCAGCGTCCTTAATAGCAATACCCTCTTGGAAGCTTGGCTCAGCAATGGGCCAATAAAAGCCAACAGTTGCATTAGTTTTTGTTGTTTGATAGCCATACACCCTTGCATAATATATATGGCTTGGATTCAAAGGAATTGATGCTGTAGTATTCACAGTAACTTCGGGCGTGGAAGTTGTGCCTATCAGCTTAATAGACTGACCGCCTTGATAGCTTTGTTCTGTATTTGGGCCAATCGACCACCCAGTAGCCATTGTTGGGTCTGGAATTAAATTTGTCAATACCATATCTATCACCCAGCTTATGCCTTGTACTTAATCCAAATATCGCCGTTATTGCCTCCGCTTGGTTCAGCTGTGGACATGATGATATTATGGACTTGGGCAGTGCTATAGTCTGTATTAGATTGGGCAATCAATTTGCCAGTCAATGTGCCACCAGATTTGTTTAATTTGTTGTTGGCCGTAGTTTCAACGCTACCAACCTTGCTACCCAAGCTATCAATGGAGCCTTTCAATACCTTGCCTTGATTGGCACTTAATGGTGCATCAGTTGCAGTAGATGTTAAATTATCTACAATGTTTGCCTTTAGAACAAATTCAGAAGCGGTATGTCCATCAAATGTAGGGGGCACGGTATCAACAATAGCGCCCGCTTCATCTGCAATGACATACTTGCTTACATCAGGAATAGAATTTTGCAGTTGTGTAATTTGAGCCTTAATAGCCTCATCATCAAAAGGTAATTGCTTGTAAGCCTTTACACCATCACCAGTTTTGTATCTTACCTCGCCAGTAGGCATATCTACAATAATAATTTCGCCATTCAATAATACAGGATTGTTTTTATCCCAATTGGCAGATGTGTCACGCTTGTTTTTAATTCTTGCGTTAATATTCTTTTGTGCCATAAGGCCCTCCTTCTTAGCAAATATGGCCCGTATATTTCAACGAGCCATACCGCCCTTAAAATTAAATTTTTATTTTATTAGATAACAGTGGTGCTTGTGCCACAGTTGAATACAATATAATCGCCTTCGGTTTGAACAAGGTCATTGACATTGCCAGATTTTGCGATTTCGGCAAGGGAAGCATCATCAGCCTTGTCTGCCAAAGATTGTTCAAGTCCAATAATCTTGGCTTGGTCAAGTTCAGGGATATCATCTTCAACCAGCGCACGGCGAGTCACAGTGATGATACCATCAGCCTCGCTAACAGCAGACACGACTTGACCGCCAACAGCCGTATCGGCCTTGTCCAGCTTATTGATTGCTTCGGTAATCTTGCTATCAACAGAACCGCCAGAGCCAACAGCAGATTCAAGTGCATCCACACGGCTATCCATAGCGGTATTTAAACCGTCAGCATAAGTCTTGGCTTCAGTCACAGCACCCTTGATAGTAGTTGCATTAACACCAGCGTCAGTGCCAATTAGTTCGGTCTTAGCAGCGCCAACTTGGGTGTTGACAAATTCCTTGGTTGCATAATTGGATAGGTCGGTCACACCAGCAAGCACATCGTACTTGTAAACACTACCAACCTTGATGACAACAATATTGGTTCCTGCGGGATAGGGTTTGCCCACTTCACCATCAACGAACTTGTCATCAGCCGTGAAATCGTCAGTTACATTATATACATTGCCTTCAAGTGCCTTGGCGGGGGCAGGAAGATTAGCAAAGGTGCTGGAACCAGCAGCCTTATATGCGGAACTTACCTTGGCCGTAATTTGTTCGTCAGCATAGGCTTTAGCTTCATCGACAGCGCCTTTGATGGTCGTGGAAGTTGCATCGCCAGAACCAATCAATTCGGTCTTAGCTTCGCCAATATCCGTGCTAATCTTGGTTTCAAGAGCGGACTTTAGAGCAGCATCTTTTTCATCTGCATATTTCTTTGCGGCGTTGATGGTATCAGCAGTTGCAGCGTCACCAGTAGTGCCAATCACAGCAGCCTTAACAGCATCAGCGGAACCATTAGCATCATATGCGTCAGCTTCAGTATATGCGGCAGAACCAAGGCCATGCACATTTACATCAGTGCCATTGAACTTGACCGTACCATTTGCAGTGCCCTCAGCAAGCGTATATACAATCTTGATGGGTGTACCAACATCTGTCCAATCGTCACCAGATTTAGGCTTAGATTGTAGCTTGAAGCCGTCAGTACCAACAGCAACAACTTGGTATTGGGTATCCGTATCTTGAATTTGACCAGAAATAAAATCTTCAAGGCCAGTAATGGAAGTTGCAGGAAGGGTGGGATTGGGGCCTTTCAAAGATGCAATAACATCAGCGGAAGTGCCACTCAGCCATTGCTCTTGGCTCCATTTCTTATCGCCCGTAGTACCAATCTTAGCAACAAGGGTAGGCTCTTGTAGGCCAGATTGAGAAGACGCGGGGATTACGGTCAAAGCAATTTCGCCCTTTAGCAAAATGGGGTCGTTCTTTACCCATTCTGCATAGGTGTCAAATTTATTTTGAATACGCACTTTCAAATTTTTAGAATTGGGCATATTGTATCCTCCTTTAAGAAAAGGGCATAAGCCTTAATTGACCTATGCCCTATATTCGTTTATTCGATTTAATTAAGCCTGATTGCCAGAAGCGTTACCACCATTTAGGGTTAGGGTATCGCCAGCAGTTTGTACCAGCTTCTTAACATTTACGCTATTGACTTCCATAGTGCCGTCAACGCCAACAGCAATCTTGTTTTCAGCGTCAGAACCCTTGACAACACCAGCAGCTTGTGCAGTCGCAATGACAATATCAACGGCCTTTTCGCTAATGGGCAATGCCACACCAGCAACCTTGACGGATTCAAGAATATTAACCTGTGCGCCCTCTTGGATACCAGCAAGTTTAGCTTGGTCTTCAGCGGTGTAATCCTTGGTGGATAGCCCCTTGCCAGGTTCAACATTTACCTTGCCTTGTAGGGCTTCAGCCAGACCAGTAACTTGGCCTTGGTTAATAGCAACAACCTTTAGAACACCTTGAGGGTCAACAGCCAGCTCATCACCAACATCCTTGATTTCCTTCATGCCTTCCAACTTGGTAATCAGGGTGTTTTGGATTAGGCTGGAGCCTTCAACCTTGTCAACCTTCATATCAAGGCCAGTAGTCACTTCGGTCTTAGTTGCGTATTCAGCTGCAATTTGTTCCGTGGTGGAATATGCACTTAGGTCATAAAATCCAGACAGAACATCCCACTTGTAAACATCCTTGCCTTCTTCAATGCAAACAACATTAGTACCAGCAGAATATTTCTTGCCAATTTCACCAGCCACAAATTTATCGCTTGCGGTAAATTCATTGGTTACATTGTATACCTTGCCAAGTTCGGTTTTAGCAGGTTCGGGTAGATTCTCGAAAGCAATAGAACCAGCGGGCTTGTAGGTTGCGCTGATAGCAGTAGCAATCTTCTCGTCCGTTTCTTCCTTGGTGTATACAGCGGTCTTATCAGCCTTATCGTTTCTTAGTCCAGCAACATCCGTTTCAAGTTGGCTAATCTGTTGGGTGTGCTGACCTACGGTTGTACTTAGACCCTCAACCGTGGAAGTGTCGGGGGCAAACCATTCAATCTCGCCTTGTGCATTTTTGCGAGGTTGCATATTGGTGGTTGCATCAGCAAAGCCCTTGATAGCAATTTGATGGTCTTGATTGATTTCAATAGACTTGCCATCACCAACGGGTACAGTGCCAACAGGCTTTAGGGACTTGTCGGGCTGAATGACATATAGGGTTGCTTCTTGATTTTCAACAACAACAATGTTTTGACCAAAGAAATAAGTACCAGTAGAACTACCTACCTCAACAGCGCCTTGGGCAGCTTCTTGGGCTTCAGCAAGGGAAGTAAATAGGTAGCGAGAGTCCAGGGGGAAGGCTGTTTGTGGGTTGAAAGCAACCGCAAAGTTTAGTTTACCAAATTCTGCCATATTATATTACCTCCCTTAAATAGTTACCTTGTAGGTATTTTGCTTATCATTGGGCTTGGCATAATCCGTGTAATATACACGATAGTCAATACCAGCATGATTGTTTGCACCAAGAACGCTAACGGTAACGGACTTAAATGCAGACTTGATTTCTGCATTTAGGCCGTTCACATCTAATACGCTATTGACCTCACGGATGGTTGCAGGATAAGCAAATACGACACGCATAGCGCCAACAGGGATAGATACATTCAGTACAGTGCCAGCAGTCACAGCCTTGTTGGTCTTGGATAGGGTACGGATATTTGCGGAAGTCAATTCCTCGACGTCAGTAAAAGTGCCATAGAAGCTATTACGATAGCCAGTGATAGTACCCTTAGTTGCTTGCTTGCTACCAGCCTTAATTTGACCAGCAGGATAGTCAGAACCCAATGCGGTCTTGGGCATAGCACCAGCATCATAAGTTGCAACAGCGGTAATGCTGTAAGAAGTGCCATCCTCAACAGTTAGCTGGGGGAATGTGCCAGAAGCGGTATCCAAAGTGGTAACTTGACCAGCGTTATCCTTTACACTCCAAGTATTGGCAACAACGCCAGTAGCAGGACCAAATTGATAGCTACCAGCAGATAGGGTTGCATTATATTTGGGGGTGACTTGAGTACCAACCTCATATGCCTTGAAATCGCCAGAAGCAATAGACACAGCGGGCTGCGTTACAGAAGGATTCTGGTCTTCAGCGTAAGCATCCAATAGGGTTGCCAGTAGGCTCTTGTTGTTGGAAGGCACAGTCACCTTGCCACCAGCAGGAGTGTATTTGCCAAATTTTTCAGTAAAAATCATGTCTTGGCTAAACATGACATTCTTTGCATCAACAGTAAAATCTGCACCAGGGCCAGAGTAGGGTAGGTCGCCCCAGGTCGTAGTGCCGTCACCAATCTTGAATCTACCCTTGTCAGGGCCGTCATTGGTGATGCACATTTCACCAGCTAGAGGGATTAGCGTATCTTTAACTTGCTCCCAATTTGCTTGGGTGTCGTTCCGTAGCTGGATTCTTGTTTTTAGCGTGATATCAGCCATATAAAATTTCCTCCTTATTTTGTACCAAAGGCATCTCCGCCATTGATACCATCAATATCAAGAGTGCCTCCAGATTGAATTTGTTCATAAATCTCTACACAATCATTGTAAATTTGTTTAATTCCTTCTTCAAATTGATAAAATTCAGAAGGAATGGAACAATATGCGCTGGCTGGGTCAAGGCTTTCTTCAACCCAAATATCGAATTTTTCTGTATGGAATACTTCAGTATCCTTCATACAAACAAATTGCAATGTATATCTACCACCATAAGGCATCATATCCCTTGTCAAATCAACATAAATTTTATTTTTATCAACGCTATCTCGATTTAAGTTGATAATGTTGTATTTTTTGGGTATGTGCATATATACTTTGAGTTGATACTCCCAAGAATCATCCTTATCAGTAGTTGCTTCAAATCTATTGACAAGATTATTCAAAGCAAATCCAATAATTTTATCCCCCACAACTTGAACTTTGGTTCCTGTGATTGTAATTTCCATATTCACTTTCACCTCGATTCATATTAATTAGGACTTGGGATGGTTCTTTTCCAGTTTATTAATTCGTGCCGTCAGCAATTCAATATCATGCTTTAGGCCGCTTTCGGATTTATCAATTACATCTTCGACAAATTTTCTTGTTGCAGCATGATTATTGCCAATAGGTTCGCCAACATTAACAGGGACATAAGTATCAATGGTATCAGGCGTGATTTGGGCAACCTTGTCTGCCAATCTATCTACCTTAGATTCAATATTGGCTTCAGTAGTATCAACATATGCCTTCTCAAAGGAATTTTCATCAACGCTGAACCCTCCACATGGGATTTTGTTCGACATTGCATATCACTTCCTTTCAAAAATTTTATTAAATTTAATCTTTAACTTCAGTGGCGCTCAAATTACCAGCGTCATCGACGGTAATCTTGAATTGCTTTGCGGATTCACTGGACTTCAGGATAATGAAATCTGCGCCAGTAGTAGGCACATTGGCAGTCACGGTTAGAGCGGGCTGGCCCGTTTCAGCATCCTTCTTAAATTCAAATACAGTAGAGTCAAACAGGAATCCACCACAAGGGATTTTTTCATTTACAGTAGCCATATTATTTTCTCCTTTCAAAAAATCAATATTTATTTACCAACACCGAGGATGGCCTTTAGTTTGCCAAGGGCATCCATGACATAGCGAATCGTAGCCGTTAGGAAAGCGCCAACAATCACCAATGCGTCAATGGTTTCCATTGTCTCTGCTCCAATCTCAATGCCAATGCAAGTTGCATATGCAGGAATCACGCTGACAACCATAGACAGCACGGCAATACTTAGGCCCAACACAACAAATTTCAGGCAACTTTGGGCAGTTAGCTTCCAATCAAAATCGTAGCCCTCAAGCCGTACATTCTTCCATGCACCAAGACCCATATTGCTTAGATAGGCTGCCAGAAACAGCAAGCCACCAAAACCAATCTTTTCCAAGTTCATTGCAATCAACATTACAATATCTTCCATATATATCTCCTTATCTTGTCCAAGATACTTGAACTTTCAAATCAACACTTGGCACTGTTTCGGTACAAGTAAACCGTACTTGACCTTCCAAAGATTCAATGCCATATCTACTATCCAACAAACTATACGCCTCGTCTTGGGCTTTCATCGTGGCAGCATCACCCTCAAGCACCTTGACGCAAATTGGCCTATCGTTTGAATTTATTTCAGCCAAAGGCAAAGTTTGTTTTTTATTTGACCAACCAGAAGCAGAAAGCGTAAGTACATAAGGCCCATAAACTTCACCAATATTCCAATCTTCCACTTGGGATTTTGTTGTTGTAGGGTATAGCGGAACCTGTGTGCCGTTATTTGAATTGAATGTAAATGTAAATCCTTTATTGATAGGCATTATCCAGCTAGCCCCTTTTCTTCAAATAATAGTTTAACTTTGATTTCGCCTGTGGGCCAAGAATATAATCTTGTTATGGTCAATTGATTTTCCATAACGGCAAATTGCGTAATTGTTCCATAATCTTTCTCGGCCTGTTCGCCAGTCGATAGCAACATCATATACACAGGCGCATCAACTTGTCTTGCGGTTGTTGTAATAGCGATATTTTGAATATTTTGCCCTTCGGCAACAGCGGGAATGTTTACTTCAATTTCGCTATACTTCAATACATTTTCTGTTCCTTTGATTCCAGCCATTCCAGTGCGGGGGAACAAATCAGTGTATTCTCCACCCGCATTTACAGATAATCTAAAATCAATAGCCAATTTGTTCCCTCCTTATTGGATGCTTATTACAATAGGTAAATCAAAATCTATTGTTGCAGAAGTGGGCTTTGCCAAAACCAAATCATTTGCATTTACCGTCAATTTCAATTGATTATACAATTTTGTTTGCCCTGAATCATAAGGCAATGACGGATATATAAATGCCGTTGTCTTCTTATCTAAGCCCCTGTATGGATAGGTAAATTGGTCATTCACCCAGTCTGTGGGCTTGATAGTAACCTCGATATTCTCAACCATATTGGCGTATTGTTCATAGCCATCAATCAATGTAAATACGGTATTTGGATACATCTCTTCCCATTGTTTTGTTGTGGCAGCATACCTAAAGAATTCGCCATAGATAGGTTCAGCCGTAGTAGCAACCAATGGGTCGGATTTTGTCTTGAACCATATGGTGTTTTGTGCTAAGATGGTTGGGGGATTCATGCCAATGTTTATCTCGCCCTTGGCAACCAAGATGAACAGCATCCATGCCGTTTCATCCGTTTCTGGGTTGGCCCCAGCATTATCTTTCAGCGCAACATAAATATTTTGGTTATATACAACAAGGTCATTGGTTTTATATTGGGCACTTGCTGTCCATCCATATTTCATGTTAACATCAATACCATATGCGCCCTCTTCACCACGCAAGCCAAGATATAGCCAATATTGTTCATCAGTAGGTAATGTGCCAATGGGCGGTTCTTTCAGGCAAAGATAAATTTCTTGATTATACACCACATATGAATATGGGTAATATTGAATTGAATTTTGCCATAGCCCCATTCGTTTCATGTTCTTGATTAGCGTATTGAATGTATGGGCCAAGTCCGAAAGGAACACGGGCACACCATCAATATATCGCTTCTCCAAATCAACAATGCCAGCGGATATTTTGTTTATGGCCTCGGCCACATATGCCTTACCTTGCAATTTTTGGGCGTTGGTTGTTAGCAAATCCAAAGCATCTGCATATCTGCCGATTTTCATATATTGCTTAAATTGCTTGCGGATTGATGCATCTGGAATTTGAATATCTTGATATCTATATGTTGATATTGTGTTTGGATTAGGCATTTACTCACTCCTTTCTTTTTAATTTTTTGTGTAGAGATTTATTTAATTTTTAATTTTAGAGGAAAATTTTTGGGCGATTAGACGCAGAAAGCTGGGGCGAGGCCAAGTGATGCGGTTGAAATGTCTGTTCCATTTGTTTCCCCTGTTAGAGACACCCTACAAAAAGAGTCGTGCACTCGAATATTTAACGAACGAAGCCACCAAACGCAAGGTTGGTTCAAATAGTCATGTTTATATTTAATTTTACTATTTCCTAACCTATAATATTCATATTGTTTTTGATGGTCTTGTTCATATTGTGAAGAATATTCCACCTTGCCAGATACTTCAAACTCGCTAAGCAAAAATGCCCAATCTTGCGTTGCAGTAACATTTTCTGCCAAGGGGGGAGTTGACATACCTGAAGTATTTTCGGTATATTTGGTACATTGCTTCATTACAGCTTTTAAGTCATTTGGTAAAGTAGAAAGAAAACTAAAGTTACCGCTTTCTGATGGGGTAGGAGCATCAGCATTAATTACAGTTTTTCTCATGTTAGACTCTTTCCAACCACCTTGGTTGGTAGCGTTGTTGTTCATACAAAAAGTGTTACCAGATATAACCGCACTATAATAAGAATCAACCAAAGCAATACTATTCTGGGTTGTATAATCTTTTCCATTTCTAAAGCAACCAAAATGGACTAAATTGTTGCCTTCTTTTTCTGCGTTGTGATTAAAACCAAGAATGTATACCCAAGTTTTGTACCCACTTACATTAACAGATTGAATAGCACCGCTCAAGGTAATTTCTTTAGCATCACCCACAGACCATAGCGAAGCCGCTTGCCCAGTTTGTGAAGCGTTGCTAATTTGTTCCCAACTATTTTCATTCAACACAGAGCTAAATGCCTTAATCGTAATCCCTTGCTTAACCGTCCAAGTTTGCCCAAATGCCGTATAGCTGATGGTGATTTTGGTATCGTTTGCGGTCAGTGGCGTGGTAGGTGCATATGTCCATCCATCAACCAGCATCTTGCTACCATCCGCAAATACGGCGCTAATCTTCATCCCTGCTGGATTGAATCTTTCGCCTTGTAAATATTGGGTTTCACTGGGGGGGGCAGATACTTCAATGCCAGTCATGGTGACGGCCTTCCGTGTGCCATTGATTAGATTGCCCATAGCATCAAACGCCTGAAAGCCTTCAAGAATATCCTCTGGTCTTGCGGGATTATCCAAAGCGGTTAGATAATAATATTTTGTTAGATTGTTACTTGTGTTCAACCACAAAGCACCTACCTTTTGATTTTGTGGGGGCGTATCTTGAATTGGATAGGTCGTTGCTTCAAGCGACAGCACTTGCTTCCAATATTGGGCAACAGACGGATCTTCAGAAGGTGTTACGCCTTGAGAAGTTTGCAATGCCATCCACAATGCGCCATCATGGGTAACTACGTCGTTGGCCCCATATTGGATTGTTGCACCCCATTTTTGTCTATAAGCCAAACCTTTGCCAGATACGCCTTGCTGGCCTTGGATTGTCAATAGTCGCCAATATCTTGTGTCCGTAGGTAATGTACCAACAGGGGGCACAGCAGTAGTGACATATAGCAATGTAATGCCAGATACGGTATATGTTACAAAATTGTTAATTTGATAAGATTGTCCAGCAGACCATGCGCCTTTATAACTAAATTGATTGATAACATTCAGCCATTCGGCTTGCTTCTCTTCAACATGGGGCCAGATATCGGTTTTGAAAAATCTTTCAACAGCTAACATGGCTTGCGTCAATTTGTTCAAGTCTGTAGCCTTGATAATTTTTTGTGTAGCGGAAGGAATTTGCCCCAAAATTTGATTCGCCAAGGTTGTGTTCCCTGCGTTCATAGCATCCATGTATTGCTGAATCAATGGGCCATCAGATGCTACAATATCCAAGTAGGTAAGAAAATCGTCAAGGGTTTCAGGAAACGCCGTCAGCGAAAGGTCTGGATATTTTGCGCTCAATTGCTTTCAACTCCTTTGCTTTCTGGATAAAATTTCATTAGATTCACGGTCATATTATCACTTGGCGCAAGGCCAAAATTTATTGATTTGATTAAATATTGTCCTGTCTTGTTGTTTCTGCAAGATGTGTATTCGCAAAGCAAATTTACATCCATCCAATATACAGGAACACAAGATAATTGAATTGTATCGTTCATATTGGTATGCAGATACAACTCTCTTTCGGCCCGTTGTCTTGCAAGGTCATCACTGAAAATATTTTCGTATTCGCCACCAAACAAAGGCAACCTGATTCGACCAACAGTGCCCCCAACATAAAATGGGCTATCCTTGTTGGTATCTTCGACAAAGCCATAAGATTGCAAATGTCCAAGCCAGTTCCAAAATTTTTCTCTATATTGAACGCAAAAATATATATCGCCCTTTTCGGCTTCAATCTTTGCGCTTGTTTTGCCATCGTCCAAGGTCACAGGCAATGAGGCCAAACTATTGATTTTCAAGTTCATGTTTGTGTAGCCAGGGTTATCCTTTAGCACAAAGCCATATATCATATCCTTGGTATATTCTTTCACAGTCTCTGAAGTCAAGTTGATTGTGTTGCCAGATACTTTGGCCTCAGTAGCGAATGAAGCAGGGTCATGCGTCTTGCCATAAACTTCAATGCTGTTCTTGACATTTTGAAAATCAACATCCATGTCTTCAGATACGACAATATTCGTCCACAATGTATCGTCAATCAACACAGGGTCATCAACGCCTGTTGGAATCTTCTTGTAAAAGAAAGTCCCATTGATATCAAAGAACATTTCATAGCTTGGGTAAATATTTTTTAAGCCAGCAAGCAAATCATAGATTGTAGACCCTTGCCCAAATTCAAGGTCAACAGGTATCGTGCTTGGCTCTGGGGCTTCCTCAACAACATATTTTGTAAAACCACCCAAAGCCAATGTATCAATGATTGCCTTACGAATATTCTCGCCAGCTTTTAATATGGTGGGGATTCCCTTTAGGTATCCATTTCTAACGCCAGACAATTTTGCCATCAAGTCAAGCAAACTCAAGGTCAAGGTATTTGTTGAAGAATCGAATCTATAAGATGGCGCATCAATAATGTAGATACCACAATTCGTCCATTCGACTTCGCCAGTGTTCATATCAACCGTACCAATCCATACCTTGATATATTTGTCAAGCCAAATTTTGCCACCAACCTCAACCTCAAAGCTACTGTCCTTGACCACCAAAGCTACGCTACCCGTCCTACGGATATCGGAATTTGCGTCAATGCTAAAGCTTCCCGATACACAAACGCCTTCCAAAGAATCAACGGTTTGGTATTGATAATTTAACAATTCAAGGCGAATCAATCTGCTTTGGATATTTTGTGAAGCAACCCTAAACTGGCCTTCTGTAATATTCAAGTTCGGCATGATTGTTTATCCTTTCTCATCAATAACACCATTTGTATATAGGTCGTTTTGGCTTTCAGCGTCACCAATTTGTACCCAATTGAACTGAACCTGTGGAATCTTTAGGCCAGAGCCAGTCTTGTAAGATACTTGAACATTATCTGTAACCATGCACAGCCATGTGTTGCCAGCCCAGTCCTTGAGCAATTTGGCCCGTTTGTTCGTCAAGAAATCTTTTATGATGGTCTTCTTTTCAACAATAGCCAACGAATCAACTTTGCCAGTTTCTTCGTAATCATCGTTCAAGATTGTTGCTGACACAGAGCCACTTTCATAGCTCAATAAGCCATTGGCAATAATCACAGGATATTTTTTGCCCAAAGGCTCGAATGTGCCAATCTGCTGGTTTCTTGAATTTGTTCCATATTCTACATTGTACAAGAATTTGAAAGTTTGTTCAGCATCACCAATGAACACGCCATTGAATACAGAATGTACGCTATTGATTAAATAGTTACCCTCGATATCGTTGATAACAGGAACCAAAGCATATTCATAATCTACGCCATAGCTATTTAGAAAATCATTAAATACAAAATTTAAGTCTTCAACTTTGCTAACTGGGATGGTCTTCAAGGTAAGCCAATCGAAGCTACCTTTGACCCTGCGCTTAATCTTTACAGCACTGATGGAGTTAATCAAGAAGTCCACATTACCCGCATTGATGTTGTTATCAAAGTCTGCATCAAGGATTGTATCATAATCCCATTCAGATGGGATGGTCGTGCTATATGGTAGCTTGGTGTTCTTGGTTACATTAACATGGTCAAAGATTGCATTGCTAATGGTCGTGGTCTTGATATTATCAACCACGGATGGCGCGGAATCCAAAGCATCTATATCTGCAAAAAAATTATATCCTACAAATTGAAACATTCTCGCGCCCCCTTAAACTTTTGCAAGTTGCAATTTGTATAGATTATTTTCCCTTGTCAGCCATACATTATAATATTCTGTATCGGCTAAAGTTGGAATGAAATTGCTATATATATAATATTCAAGCCCATCAACAGATTTTACATAAATTTCAACATAAGATTCAATATCTTGGCTATTGACATTTTCATAACCTTGCATATAATTTAATGTAATGGTCTGCCCTTGGGCATTGCTAAATTTTAAAATTTGACTATTTGCATTTGGGTTTCTGAACCATAACCTTGTTAAAAAATCACCCGTGATGCTGTAACCTTCATGCCATTCAACCCAAGAATCTGGATTTGTCAAATCGACTTCTTTGCCATCAATATATTCAGGCGGTGATGGGTTAGATTCACCCTCAATCAAAATGATGTTGGATTTTAGGGTAATGTAACCTTCATCACAATTGTTCTTTAGTTCAATCAAAGTAAACAAGTCAGGCCGTGAATACTTGACCGTAATTTGAACTTGGCCTGTCGTGACAACAGCGCCATTGATGGTTGAAGCGATAATTTCAATGTAATATGTTGTGTTATCTTCAAAACCAGCAAATAAATAATTTCCTGTATATGGCGGTACACCATTAACAACATAAGATTCTTCAGATGTAGAAATCAATGAATGGAAAGCGTTATACAAATTGACCACATAGCTATTCAATGCTTCGCCCTCTTTTTGTTTATAGGTGAAAGCAAAATCAAATGTCGAATTGGTAATCAAATTGTTTGCTGGCAGATTAGAGAATTCAATTATTGGCGTTGTATAGCACCAGAACTGAATGGGAACAGATGCAGAAGATTCTTCACCTTCAGCATTGAACACCGTGATTGTTGCATTGTAATATGTACCATTGGTTAATTTATTAGCTGCAAGGATATGTTCATATTTGAAAGTTTCTTGTCTTTCATCATATACAATAGCATTGCCTTCTTGTGTTCTGATGGTTAATTTATTGGCAACAATTTGTGAAGTGCTTGATTGAATTGAAAAAGTAAATATATGCTGTTGGGCTGCGTCAAAACTTGATGTTCCGATAAGCGTAGGTTTTGTTATACTCAATTTAGCACCTCCTTATTAAATAAAAAACGCCACAGACATATTGCCTTGTGGGATGATAACCTTGACCATTTTTCCAGTGGCGGGCGCAACATTGCCATATGGCTTCAAATCATGGGATTCGCCATTGAATTTAATTGTCCATTTGCCATTTGATGCTTGGGCCGTAATAATGCCGTCATAACATTTGGTCGTATGCTTGGCAAATTCTTCAAGAAGATATGCAATTCCCTTTAACATTTCTTCAACTGCGCCTTTGTATCTATTCTGCATAACTTCCTCCTTTATTATAAAAAGGGGCTGAAACCAGCCCCTTAAAATTAAATATTAGCAAATTGTAAAACTTCTCTACCAAAGCTATGATATAGGTAATTGGCAAAATCTTCCCCATCAGTAACATTGGGCAGATTGGGATTGAAGTTTTGGATGACGATGCTTGTGCCCTTGGCAAATCCGCTTAGGCCACCCAAGACACTGCCCATAAGTTCAATAGGCGTGGTTTCACCCCAAGACCATAGATTCTTTGTAACATTGGCTGGGATAATTCCATCACCTTGGTTAAGCACACGAAGCTCTGCACCACGCTCACCAACCAAGGACATACCGCCATGGGCCGATGTTGTACCGTTTGCATACTTGAAGCTACCGCCAGCTGTATGGACGATTGTGCCTTTGGGAATTTCCGTGACACGATTGCCGTTTTCATACTTGACGCTTGTGGTTTGACCATTGGGCAAGGTTGCAGATACGCTACCAGTGAATCCCTTGGAACCACCGCCACCGCCTTGCTGTACCTTGCCACCACCGCCAGAAACAGCGCCAGAAATGTTGCCTAATGCTCCAGCCAAACCGCTACCAAGATTACCCAAACCTCCTGAAACAACGTCCATACTTTGAGCTTGCTCAAGTTGCTTCATTATTTCAAGATATTCATTGATATATTCTTGCAATGCCTTCAGGCGCTTTTCCCAATTTTCGCCTTCAAGCTTTGTGCCAAGAACCTGCTCGGCAATCAAGCGGTCTTGTTCTTTTTGGTACTTGTCTACAACGGAAGACCATTCTTCTTTGTATTTTTCCCAATACTCGATTTGCTTATCGATGCTTGCAAGTTCCCTATCACGAAGTTCCTCAAGATTTTCGACTTCTTTCTTTAGGGCTTGCTCCCTTTGAATCTTTTCAAGATTGGATTGGGCCTCAGATACGGCGTCAGCATCTTGCAAATATTGGAATTTGCCGTCCTTGTAGACCATAACTTTGGATTGTTTGGCCCGCTCAAGAGCATCAAGGGCTTCTTCCAATTCAATCTGGTTTTCCAGTTCATTATTAGTCTTCTGGAGGGCTTCAATTTGTGCGTCATACTTGTCACGAATTGCTTCCTTTTGTTCGTTGAGGGCATCAATCTCATCTTGTGCCTTGGATGCAACATAACTAAAGGCGATTTCATAATCGCTCTTTTGACGCTCTAAAGAAGCTTTGACTGCTTCAGCATGACGCTTTAGTGCACTTTCCCTTTGGCTCAGATAATATTCGTAATCAATCAGGCCATCTTTATACCATTGCTCTTGCCACTTAACTACACGCTCCCAAGCCGCAATTTCATTGTCAGCACCCCAATCGCCCTTTTCATTTCGTTCATTGATGTAATCTTCAGAAATTTGTAGGCGCTTGTCAAATGCTTCCCTTTGCTTTTCGGTAATCTGGTCTTCAAGCTTTTCAATACTATCAGCAAGTTCCCACCATTGTTCTTGTGCATCCCTAACATATTCGGAATCCTCGGACAAACCTTGAGCACGATACCAATCAGCTTGCCTATGGATTCCATCTTGATAAGCTTTGTATAGCTTGATTAAATCTTGCTCACTTGCACCTTGTTTTTGTTTTAAGAAAATGTTATGCTCAAGAATAGCGTTTTGCTCTTTGAATAAATCGCTTTGCTTCTTGATGGGGTCATCTGCTTTGGTTCTGGAACCTGTGGTGGATGTAGTACCTGTATCGTAGCTTGTCGTGCCAGGACTATCTACCCAAGATTTTTTGCCAGACTTTAGCTTGTTGATAGTTGCACTTGCGGAAAGAATGGCATCGTTGTTCGCACGAATTTCTTCGACAAGTTTTGCTCTTTCCTCGCTGCCAAAAGACAAGCCACTAGCTTGTTGTAGCAACAAATTATTCGCTTCGCTAGTTGCATCAATAATAGCGCCCAAGGCTTCTATCATGTTATCAACCATAGATTGCGCGTACTTGTCACCAGCAATAGCGGCATTATTCAAAGCATCAACCTGTAAAGTGAACATACCATTTGCGCTATTTACATATTTGGTAAGTTCAGTTTCAGTAATGCCAAGTTCTGCGGCTTTCCGCTTTAGAATCTCGAACTGGGCCGAGTTCATAGAAGCCCCGCCAGAAGCCATCAATAGAACATCATTTACATCATATAATGTTCCAGATATTTCCTTGAAAGAATTTTCAACATCATCGTTACTGTCTACCAGCTTTTGCTGCCATTCTTCAAGTTCTTGACCACCTTCAGCCGCTTCCCTATACCCGTTGCCAAGTTCGGTTAGCTTATCATGAAGGTCTAAAACTTCAGCGGCCTCATCAGCCGTTAATTGTTTCCCACTTTTTGCTTTCTCAATCAATTCATTATATCGTCCAGACATAATGCCAGCCGAGTCAGCGGCGCTTTCATATTGGTCGCCAGTCTTCTGAATAATCAGGCCCGTTTCCTCTAAAGTATCAGCCTGTTCATAGAGAGCTGGATTGGTTTTCTTTATAGCCTTTAGCAGTTCTTCTTCGCTTTCGGCCATTCCAACCAATGTATTAATATCCGAATAGGCATATATAGTTTGATTTTTCTCCACTCTATATTTGTCATCAGACATTAACGATTTATATTGCGATTTGGCTCTTTTCTTTTCCCAATGCTCAATGTTATCTTTCAAAGCTTGATTTTCTTGCTCAAGGGCTTCTTTTTCAGCTTGAATTTCCGTAGTACGGGCATTATAAGGAATAGAATTAATCTTTCTTAGCTTTTCTTCATTTTCAGCTAATTTTAGATTTTGCTCGCCAATTTTTTCATTGATTTCTTCAATGCTTGGATTTGCTTCATCATAGGCCCTCTTTAAGCTAATCAACAAAGCAACCAATCCAGCAACGCCAACCGCCACAGGCAAGGGCATTGCCAATAGCGTTTTGAATTTGTTTAGGGCGGGGATTGCTTTAGTTGCAGCTTGGCCTGCGCCTATCGCAGCTTTCTTCCATTGGTCAATCGCCACTTGACCAATTTTCATTGCGTTGATTAAGCTACTACCTCCCCACAATACACCAGTCAATAGACCAATTTGTGAAACGATAGTGCCGAAGGGCGTATTGCCCAATTTCAAGAACGCATTGGCTAAATCCAATATGCCCTTGATTAAATCTGAATCAATTACATTGTTTGCAAATTCTTGGAAAGTGCTTTTTAATTGTTGAGTTTTCTTTGTATTAATCCCAAGGTCGTTAATCTTGGGCCAAAAATTCTTTTATTTATTGCCATGGTCAATAGTGCCCCAACGATTGTCATAATCATCTTGGCATTGAATATCACGCTTTACTTTATCTTGACCTTCCTTGGTGGACATTTCTTCTTTAGCAATTGTCCATGGGCCTTGTAACATTGCACCAAAGATAAGGCCAGCACAAAATCCAATTACAGGGTCGTTGATGCTAAAACCAAGCATCGTGCCAAAAATTGTGACTACTAAAAGAATCATTATATATTCCTCCTTTGTTGTGAACAAAGTATAGCATAAATAATTTTAATTGTCAACATTAAATAAAAGAAATTTTTGCTTATAGTTTCCTATAAGAATTGACTATATCTTCATAATAAATTATACTATGGCAAAACACTTCGGGCCACTTAGCCCTACTTCCTTTCGGAATAGTCGATGAGGGCAATGAATGTTCATATTCCCTGCTGATTGCCCAATCCTTGATGTTTTCACTATCGCTCAGTCGCTATCTTCGCAAGTAATCAAGGCTCTAAGGGGTTTCCAGCATATCCGTTTTGCATGACCAAAAATTTAGCCTCGCTTTGTGTTTGTTAAGAGGTGCTAACTCTTAACCTATGAATAATATCATAACTCTATTTTTCAATAGAGAACTGACCATATCTTTACCTTTCGGTACGCTCCATTTCGAGAGATAGCACTTCTCTCTACTCCTATACAGGATGGTCGATGAGCCTTATTCTCAAAGAGAATCTTGGTTGCGGATTTCCCAATATTTAACAATTTTACCTTACCGTAGGGATTAGCTACGCCATTTGTTATGTCACCATACAAACTTGGTTGTTAAATCTCTTAGGGGGTTCCCGCAGTTAAAAGCGTTTTATAAGCCCCAAATTTATCAAGGCTTTCCATATATTTTGCATTTTCTTCAGTTGCAGAACCAATGGAATTGATTGCGGTTTCAGTAGCGGTCACTGCATGACCAAAATTTTGCATTACTTAATATTACACTTGAGTCGTTAATTCAAGCACGGTTATCCGTCTATATATTTCTATATAGAATAGACTATATCACATTCTGTGCTTACAGAACCCCACCACAGGGCTATACTTATAGCCTCTTAGTCGTTGAACCTTCCTCTCTTCGAGGCTTGGCTGCTGATTGCCCAATCTTTGTATTTTTGGCTTTCGCATTTGGCCCTATTTCATACCTACGCTGTAGCTACAAAGCTCTAAGGATTTTTCAGCAATTCAATGGGTTTTCTATATATGTCGCCATACATAGGCGCAATTTTTACGCAGCAAAATTTTGGAATTGGTGTGTCGTTTAGTTAAGGTGAATTGCCAATTCACCCAAAGAAAGTTTTATTTAATATCTTTTTATAGCTACCAGATAGCTTTAATAAAACTCTCTTTCTTATGGCTTTCCCATAAGTCCAGACTATATCTTCATATTTTCATATGTCAAAGCATTTCCATTTAAGGGATTTTCACCCGCCCTTTGGCTTTGGGCCGTACTCCTGTTGTTAGCTTGAATACCTAACCTTGGGATAGTCGTTGAGGGCAAATCCAATTGGATAATTCCCTGCGGATTCCACAATCCTTACGCTTTTTACTATACCATGATGATTGGTCATGCCACTTTAGCATTACTACTAAAATTTAGTACGCAAGGCTCTAAGCTGGTTCCCGCATATTCGCTTTGAAGGGGCATCATTTCACCCGCTTGGGTTGTTGCAATATAGTTTTGTGTATTTTTGTCTAATGTAGGCCAAATATTTGCCAATTGTGAAAAGATTTCATAAGAAGACAATAATTGGTCATTGGTATCAAATAATTCGATACCTAAACTTTGATACACATTTTTTAAGTTTTTACCAATAGATGAATTTTCATCGGTAATTTCAATTAATCTTGAGCCAATTGAGACAAGTCCTCTGGAAGCTTTGTTTGCATTTCTGGTTACTTCAGTAATTGCAGTAAGCATACCCAAACTTTGTTCAAAGCTTGCTCCCGTTTGACTCATTACTGCTGACATATTGCCCAATGATTTGGAAATGTCAGTAGATGATACACTAAACGAATTCGATACTTCGTTGCGGTTAATGTTAAATGTAAGTGCCAGTTACATTAATTAAACAATTTTTTAATGATGTTTATATAATTATTATCACTAAATTCTGTATAAGGAATTCTTAATAATTTTATATTGTTTTCCATACAAAAAATATTTTTTATTTTGTCCCGCTTTTGCCTGTCCTCTAAGGTGTCTTGTTTTCTTGTGTTTTTGCTAAACCCAACAAAAGTTTTCTTAAAATGTTGCTCACCGTCTACTTCTATACAGGTGTTCAATTCTGGAATATAAAAGTCGAATGATAACATTGCGTTTGTTTTTGTATTCCTACAATTGTCAAAACGCTTTTGTTTTTCATATTTTGAACAATATTTCTTGATTTCTGTTTCTACTTTATATTCCAAAGTTGATTCAGATTTAGAACAAAGTGGGCATCTCCATTGTGATTGGCAAACAAAATTTGCTAAAAGAGCCTCAAATTCGTTACCACATTCGCATACACAAAATAATTTTGTACCGTATGTTACACCATTTAATTCATAGCATTGTACTTTTGTTTTAATATGATTAAGCACAGTATAATTTTCTAAATTATGCATAAGATTTTCTTTGTTAAATTCAACAGAAAATATACTAAAATGTTTTCCTTTTTCTATGTTTTCTTTGCTAATATATCCACGATAACCGTTTTTATCTTCACAAAGTATCTTTTTTCTTGAATGAGTAACTTCTTCAAGAGGAACAAAACCATTATCTAAAAATATCTTCTTAAAATTTTTATCTTGGTTCTCGCATCTTCTAAATTTTGCCCATCCTTCTTTTTTGGAACAAGAATTGCACAAACATTTCCTTCTTTGTTGAATCGTACTCCAATTCTTCTTAAATTCTTTTCCACATTCACAGACAAAAATTAACTGATGTCTATATATTCTTTAGACAGCATTGTTGTATTTGGACTAAATAACTTAACTTGCTCTCTTACATATTCTATCGTCAATTTTTCTTTAGGATTAATAACTATTCACTCCAAAAATTGTTTAATTCTTATAGTTTCCTATAAGTTCCGACTATATCTTTAACCAATTTGGTTACAGGGCACTTCCATGGATGGCAATTCCATGTACTCTACTCGCTTCGTGCGCTTTGCGCCTTATTCTATATAAATATACCATATACAGTTACATTTGTCAAGTTATAAACTCGATTGCTTTCGATAGTCTGTGAAGTTTCGTCCATATTTCAATGGGCGCTTACTTGCGGATTATCCAATCTTTATATTTGTTACCTTACCTTAATGATTAGTCAAGCCATTTATATATTACTATATAAACTTGGTATATAAAGCTCTAAGGATGTTCCCGTCAATTCACCCTGTCTGCGGCCAACAAAAGTAAACCGCATCAATAATATGTTCAGCAGATTCAGCGCCAATATCAAATGCCGTCATTTGGCTAATAATGAAACTGGCTGCATCTCCTGCTGAAACTGCGTCATCAGCTACATTTTGAAACTTAGATGCCACAAGGCCCAAAGTTGCTGCATCTTCATCATTGAATCCATTTTTTCGGAATTGCCCGGCAGCGTCAACCATTTCCGAGCCCGTTCGAGCAACTTGGTTGCCCATTTTTTGTAACTTAACAACATAGTCATCTAATGCTTGACCTGATAGGTCTGAAATCTTCTTGAATTCTGTCAGCGCCCCATCAAGTTCATAAACCTGTTCAGCCATTGAAGTAATAACATCGATGGTAGTTCTAAAAACTTCGTTTGCCGCATTAAATGTTAGCTGAGCATCGCCCATAGACTGTTCAAGTCTTTTAACACCATCTGTGGCTTCCTTAGTGTCAACATCAACATCTAATTTTAATGGCTTAAAATTCTTTTGAATTTTCTCTAATTCAGCACGAACTTGCTTTGTTTCAAATTCAACATCAAACAAAATGCTATAATTGCTGTTACCTCTTCTTCCCATATCTCACACTCCTTTTTTCGTGCTTGATATATGACCAGCAAATTAATATGCTTTCAGCTTCATCATCTTCTGATTTTTTGCTGTTTGGCCCAAACCACCCAAGATTTAGGCCGAAAATTTCATTGGCTTTTTTTATGGCTTTTTCTTTCAAGACAGCCCTTTTCTTGCCTTCGGTTGTTCCATCAAACATCCCCAATTGACTACGCCATGTAGTAGGAGACACGAATACTGCTTCTACATTATTAGAAGCTAAAGTGGTATAGACCATACCTTGCACTGCGCCCAAAATAACCAATGTCTTTAATCCACCAGTCGATTTCAAAGGCACATCTTCAATACAAGCCTTCTCTGGCTTATATTTTTTAATAATTTCATCTAAAAGTGGGGCTTGATGAAACAACCTGTCACGCCAATCTTCACCTTTCGGCCTAATTGTATCGTGAAAAATTAATTTTTCGTCATCAAATACAGCTATGCCAGTTGCCGTAGTTGACGCATCTATACCCATCGTAATCATATCAATACCTTTTTAATTTTACATTTCGTCTTTCGACTTTTAGCCCTGCTTGATTACAGCCTTCTCTTATCCATTTATCGACTTGGCTTGGATTCAATTCTTTTAGCAAACGCTCCCAAACATCACGCTTATTGTGCCATGGGCCATTTTCAACGCCGTGACCAAAAGCTGGGCCAGATAAACCTTCATATATAATCTCCGCCAAATATGGACGAACATCAAAGTTATCAATGGCCGAAGCGTGTCTGCCGTATTCTGGCGTTCCTGGCTCAGTTGAAGGCCAGCCTACCGACATTGAATCTGGGTCATAATACATCTTACCTTGAACTGTATTTGTACCATTCTTTTCAACAGTTTTGTCCCAAGCCTTATTAAATTCGCCCGTTCTTTGATAATCTTTTGGCCGATATGCGTTATATACGATTTGCTTAATTGCTAATTCATTTTTCTTTAGCATTTGCTCCATTACAAAGTTGACAACATAAGATAATTGTGGCATAATTGCATCAAGCAATTGTTTATCATTTCTTATTTTTTGCATCATCAATCTCACTCGTCAATTTATTAAAAGATTTGGTAAGTTCAGGCAATTCCTTAGAAATTTGCACAATCATTCTTTGAAATGATTCTGTGTAAGATACGGCTTTATCAATGTCTTCATAGTTCTTGATAATTCCAATAACCGCATCAATAAGGCCAGATTCGTGTAGCAAATCATAACCAAGCTCTTCAATTTTATCTTTGCCAATATTTGTAGCATGATACAAGACAAGCAAATTTTTATTTTGCTCTCTTTCAGCCCACACATCAAATTTTGTAATTGCATTAACAATTTGCTGGATTTGTGTCAAGGTCAAATATGGATTTACTTCAATGTCAAAATCTGAAAGGTAGATAGTACCCAAAGATTTGATTTCTTTCATTTCATTCTTCTCCTTATTCTTTTTCAGAATCAATCTCGATTACATTCAATTTATTCATGGCTGGCTGAACTTCAGAGTGCATATATCCATCACCGTTCAAGTCTTCATAATCTCTAAACAATTCCCAAAAAGCGTCATGCTCCATTCTTGTCCAAGACTGTGAAGGATTCTTGTCAGGATTGGCATAATAGCGATAATACTGAAGCAGTTTATCCCTTAGTTTGTTTCTTTCTCTCTTTTCCATTGTTGACCGCAAATCTTTCAAACCAACAACAACTTCCTTTTGAATTTTCTTCAATTCGTCAATTTGACCTTGCAAGTTGTTTTGAGCATCACGGCTTTGTTGCCTATATTCTGGATATTTAGCAATTGCAGCCAAACATTTTTCCAATTTTTCCTCTTTTTCTTTTTCAGATTTAATTTTGTTTTCGAAATATTTTTTAATTTGTAAATAAACAAATCTTAAAAAGAATCCAGCCAAACCAATTGTCACTAAGTTGGCGACAGTTAGACCGCCGAACAATTCAAGAAATTCGTTTAGCCCAGTCATAATACCACCGCCTTAAAATTATTTTTTAATAATCCAATCGCCCTGTTTGTTCTTTTGCACCTTAACAAAATTTGGCACTTCGCCATTTTTGTAGGGACTATCTAAAGGATAAATAACGCCTTTGATATTTACATATAGTTGCCCTTTCCTTGCAAAGGCGACTGCATAATAGCCTTTTGGAATATTAACAGATTTTTCCTTTATTTTACAATTGGTAGGCATATTCTTAGATTCTTTCCAAGATAGTGTCTTGTTACAAAAATACAAATATGGACAAATTTCTTTTGTCAATTTACATATATTTTTGTCAACATATTCACACAATCTGCCTTCCTCCATTTCGTTAAAAAATAGGGGAGAACAAGTCTCCCCTATAATTAAGCACCTGTAACAGTCACAACGATATAAGCAGGTTCAACAACATCTTCGTAATCAGTTAGATTGACGGAGATAACAGCCTCACCAGCAACCGTGCCAGCCTTAATAACACCATCATTTGCACCAACAGTCACGCCAGTTGCAGTAGCAGCGGGCTTGGCTTCCTTAGCAAAAGTAAATGCGCTATTGGGCATACGAGCCGTAGTGCCATCAGCAAAAATAACACGAACAGTTACGGTTTCAGTGCCATTGGACTTTAGGTCAACATCTCCACCCTCAACAGCAAGGTAACGAACATTGTCTTGCCACTTTGCGTTGAAAATTTCTTCAATCATGGTAGCGTAATAAGGCTCTTCCTCACAATTGTCGCCCTCGGAAACAGCTAGTGCAGAACCAGTTAGGGGTACAGTAGCAGCAGAAGCGGCTTCAAGAGTTAGATCACCTGTACCATCAAACTGAAAGCGCGGAATGTCGGTAAACAAACGGCCAGCCTTAGGAGAAGATGCAGAAATTGCAGTGGGATTACCCTTGTCGCCAGGGAACAGGTCATTGATTAAAATTAGATGGATAATCTTGGGCACATATTGTGCGCTGATACGAATAGAACGAGCGTTCATATTCTGCCAGAAATACTTTACGCAATAAGTTTCTTGCGCTTCAGAACGAGGAATGGTCATGGTAGTGCCTTCGATAGCGCCAATGCTCCAGTTAGTTTCATTAGGCTTCTTATACCAGCCAATCATTGCGCCATTAAAAGCAACGGCGGTTTCAGAAACGGTAACACTACCGGGAGTAGCAACTGTTAGTTGTTCTTCCTTCAGCACAATGCCACCTTGGGTGGGGTTAGTACCAGTAATGAAGCCAACATACTCAAGACCGAACATAATATCCGTCAGGGATACGGTTAGACCAGCATCGTGGAAATAACGACCATATAGCATATTACTTTACAAATTAAACCATAGATATTTTTGCAAATTTTTTGTTTGTGCTTGTTAATTCTTTAATTTTGGCAATTAACTCTTCTTTGTTGGGAACTTTTTTATTCCCAACGATTCTCAAAACTTTGTAGCCTTGGCTCTTAACAAATTCATCCCGCCTTCTGTCTCGCTGCGTGTCTTGATGCCAATACCATCCATCGTATTCAACATCAATCAAAATGCCTTCAACTTCTACAACGCAATCTAACAAATTTTGTCCACAAGGCTTGTTCATTTCACAATTCCCATACAGCTCTTCCAAAATTTCTTTTAACTTTATTTGTTGTTTAGAAGTTGGGCAAGTGCCGTTTTTAGCCATTGTATTTGCTATTTTTGCGCGTACATCAGGTGACTTTAGCATATGGCTGTATCCATATTTTTCATAACACAGCTCTTTTAGATGCTTTTTATATTCGCCCGTTTGAGAATAATATTCTTTGCCAAATTTTTCTAAATTTGTTTTCCTTACTTTATTTTGTACTTCTAAATTTTGTGCTGAGTGTTCGCAACCATATCGTTCAAGATTCGTTTGATAAATTTTTTGTTGAATTTCTTTAGAAGCAAAAGGATTTTCGCATCCAAAATTTTCTAAGCAAGTATGGATTCTTTTTTCTATAAATTCTGGAACCATGGCCGTAGATTCTACGCCATATTTTCTTAAATTTGTTTCTTTAATTTTATCCACGACTTCTTTAGATTTTGATGGATTATCTGCACCATAATGCTCCATAGAAGTTTGCTTTGCTTTTTTCTTAAATTCTTCAACTTGTCCTACATTGTCTACGCCGTATTTCTCTTGAACTATAAGCTTGTTTTTCTTAGGCTGACATTTTACACAAGCATCACCATGTTTTTGATGATGCTGCTTCAAATATAGTTGATATGGTTTAATAATTTCTGCGCCGCAATAATCGCAAACAACTGTAACCATTCCTTTACTACTTTGCGTCAAGTCGTTTATATCAGCCTTAAATTCTTCGCCCATTTTCGTGTAAATATATCCTTTAGAAGTATATAAAGTTTTATTTCTGCTATTCCATTTAACAATAGCAAAATTTTCTTTAAGCACAAAATCAATCCTTTAGGTTCAATTATACATTCACATAGAGTCGCAACTTCTATGCGGTCTTACTGTTTCCAGCAGACACCTCATGCTTTCACATGAGAATAGACTATATCTTCACCCTGCAAAAACAGGGGTTGCATTTTTCTTCCCGCATTAGCTTCGGGCTTTACCTCCAGACAGTGGAGTAGTCGTTGGGGGTTCTCCATGTAGTATAGCATAATTGCCAAATTATGTCAACAACTATTTAGGATTTTCCCTGCTAAACAACCATTGTACAGATACTTAGGATTTAACCATATATCTATCCTACAACTTTTTTCTACTTTCGCAACCATTCAGCTTGCCTTTTCAAGCTACTGTTTAGGTATGTAGGCTTTAGGTATTCAAAGCATTTAACGCAAAGTCTGCACTAATTACTCAATGCAGAGGGCAACTTCACCCTGGCCGCCTCTAACCTCTTCAGCAGTATTGGTAAAACCAAGGGTGCTGTCGCTTAGAGTCTTTGCCACACCAAGCAGATTGTTGGCTTCGTCCAGCATTAGCGCAATCGCAGGCCCAGCAATAAAATTCTGAGAAATCATTGATTGTCCTCCTTGTTAAATTTATTTTTTAAGTTGATTTAATAAATCTTGTTGTGAAGTTTGCTGAATCATAGCAATGTTACCATCACCGCCACCAGACTTGTTGTAATCAGAAACAGAAATAACATCACCATCGAATTTTCCTTTCTTTTTCTTGAAAATCCAATCTTCAATTTCTTTCCCTTTCCCACCAAACATCGTGGCTGGCGTATAGACGGTAAATTTAACTTCACCACAAACTTCATCGAACAATAATTCATGGCTTCGATAAGTCATGCTTAATTGTTCTTTTTTAGAAAGTCCACAATGGGCCGTGATAATGGCTATCTTTCTTTCCAAAGTGGGAACTTCTATATTTTTATTTCTTAATTCTTT
>NFZD01008915.1_pt1 | contig 63435 bp, 81 predicted proteins | sample 1095381 | NCBI WGS metagenome assembly NFZD01 (sample SAMN03609891, study PRJNA323583) | gut metagenome | isolation source: feces | host: Rattus norvegicus | place: Denmark: Riget | collected 2013 | reverse complement strand
CATATTTTCGTCAAAGTTATGGAGCACTGTATAGCTTAGCAACTGGTCGTTTAGAGCAAACTCACCAAGTTTGTCCTCTGGATTATCTGTTTTACCATAGATGGTAATGATGTTATGGTTCTGTTTAACTGCAACTCTTGCAGATAAACCCTCTGTAGACTCATAAAGAATCTTCTCATCAGCAGGAATGATTACATTAGCTGAGATTTTGTAGTCAGCAACAGACACCTGAATAGTATTTGTCCTATCACCTGAATAAGCATCAACCAGTCCTGAAAGGTTTACATAGACAAGGTCACCACTTACAAGTGTAAGGATAAGAATACTCTGGCCTTCTCTAATAAGAACTCCTTTCTTAGCGGCATTGATAACATCTTCAGTTGTAGCTGCTCTTTGCTCAGCAAATGACAGGTAATCCTCTGTTTCGAGATATACTGTTGAAAGTATATTGTTGTTTCCGTCCTTTAGTATCAGGGGAACTTTGCTATTTACCTCTGGTCCCTTTTCAAGACTGAAAGCAGCATTCCTGACTTCCTGCTGTACATAATCTTGCACACTTGTAAGAGAGCCGATTGCATTGAGCAAACGCAAGAACTCTGTGTATTGCTCCTTTGTAAGCATACCGTTTCTTTCAGCAGAAACAGTACCAAGCTCAAGTGCTTGGATATCACTTCCATCACTCTTCTTATAGTAAAGTCTCATGCAGTCTTCATCATAAATCAAAGACACAATAGGATAATCACCAGGAAGAATGTTTACACCATACCTCATTCCATTGAAGTAGATAAATGGCTTGTCAGTAATGAAATAAACTGTGTTTTCCACCGGTGGGTTAAGTACAAGGTACTCATCCATTGAAAGCTGACTGAACTCAATAGGTAGTGTTGATTCACCACCTACAGGAATAGAAGCTTTAAGTCCATTAGGACCAACTTCGAGTTTTACACCTGTGCTTGAGTCGTCAAGCTTCAGCTGTGTGTAAAGTCCTTTATTTGTATTCTTGATTTCAACTGCTGAGTTTGCATTATTGTTACTATCAATTTTAACATTGGCAGTAACTACTCTGTTGATAACTTCTGTGTGAACTGTGTCAGTATCACCACCTGATATCTGAATATCAAGGTCAGCAAGACTGACCATATATACCTTGCCAAGGTTTGTGGTGATGGCAAGGACATCAGTCCCTGCCACATAACCACATCCGTTATCTACATCGGTTTGAGTAACCTTTCTATTGGCAAAAGATATAATATGTTCCTCTTTTGGCATCACAACGATAGTGAGTACTTCTCCATTGACTGCCTGACCCATAAGTCTCATTGTTGAGGTGTCATCTGGGTTTTCCTCAAATCTCAGAGAGGTGATACCACCACCTGTAGCCTTACGAACTAAATTGGTGATAGCCTGCTCTGTAAGGATGATTCTTTCAGAAGGAATTTCAGAAGCTTCGTTTTGCACATTATAGTGCTTATAATTCAACCAGAGCCAGTCTAACTGGCTCATTCCTTTTGGTCTGTCTTCACTCTTTAGTATCATATACGTCAATCCAACTATCGTTATCGTTTCCATCAGGGAAAGTTTCATCTATGTCTACCCACTCAAGAGCTGCAATAGATTCGGCATACTCCATTGCTTTTTGTACCTGCTTCTGAACCCAAGCAGTGCTTGCAATTCTCTGTGAAGAGTCATTATCCTCAGGTGCTATTGCAATCTGAGGAATACCCTTGAATACAGGTGAGTCTATTGGGGCCTTCCCATCAATGGCTTCTTTGTAGCTGTCAAGTGCTGCCTGCACACTTTCCTTCAGATTCTCTGAGATTGCCCTGAGTGATGTACGAACTGTCTGGGTGCTGCCGTTGTGAAGATTGAACTCCTGAACAAGCTCATTACTTGTCTGGTCATAGTGACTGTCTTTCACAAGTGAAGCAAGTCCTATGTTGAAGATTCCGATAGTCTCACCATTTACAACAATGGTAAGGATACCTTCCTCGTAAGTAGCACTAATCTTAACTGGTACCTCAGGTACATCAATCTTGTTTCCAGCCTGTATGCCGTCCTTTGTAAGAACATAAGTAGCAACACAGCCAGGTTCTGGAGTGCTTTGCTTTACGATTGAATACTCAGGATGCTTCAGGTTGTCAATCTTACTGGTTAGCTCCTTATCAACACCAACAGCACGAGCAATTTCAGCATCCAACTTCTCACCAACTGTTTGTAACATTTGAGAGAAAATAGATTCTGCTTGCTTAGCTCTTTCAGCCTCACTGTTTACTTCAATCTGTAGTCTGTTTTCCTCTTGAGTAGCTCTCTGTGTCTCAGTTCTGATAAGCTCTTTGATAGCAGCATCTTCACTCTTTCTAGTAGCTGTTTCATTAGCAATAGCAGCATTTGCAGCAGCCACTGCTTCAGCCAGTGTAGTCAGTTCTGTAGATAGCTTTTCACGTTCTGCAGACTCTGTAGAAATCTCCTTACGGATAGCTTCTCTGTCAAGTCTTGCAGCTTCAAGAGCCTCACGAATCTGGTCGAGATTATCATCAACAGACTGCTGGAATGTGTCAAGGTAGTTATTCAGTAATAGACCATCATGGTATATGTTATCTGTTGTACCTTTTACATATAGTGTATTATGGTCCTTTATAAGAATGTTGAATGGTAGTGTTGATAGGCGGATATCAGCTGAAAGCTTATCGGTTCCAGACACACTATCGACTCTTTCAAGTACGATAGGTGATGTATCTTTGTTATCAATTCCCCATTCTCTAATTAGAGCTCCAACAGGAATTTGTACTGTTTGTGTATCACCGCTGTCCAGCTTGAATACAAATACTAACTGTTCATTGTCCTTGTCATAAACAGCAGACTGAACAATAGCACTCATACCAATGTAGTGCTGGCTTACGATGCTGTCATTAACCTTGAAGGTCAGAACACCTTTATCGTAGTAGGTTTTAGCACAGGCATAAAGACCGTCAGAGTTCTTGATTAACTGGTTACCTGCCTGGGTAGAAAGCTTCAGAGCAGCAGCAAGTACATAGCTGTCAAGTTCCTGGGTCAGTGACAGCTTAACTGCCTCATCCTCATTTCGTACACTAGGTACATTTGAGCTGACATACTTGTGAAGAAGTTTATCAAGAATCTGCAGAGCATTCATTACTGAAGTGGCTCCCTGCAGGTAGTTTGTTGAGGAGTCTGGAGTGTAGCTGCCATCAGCATTTAATCCAATAGCAGTCTCAATGTTGTTCAGCTCTTCTAACAAAGTTCCTTGCTTGTAATCATTTGCCGTTCTATACTCAATAAGGTAATCTTCAATACCCCTTAAGGTTCTGAACGATTCTGATGGAAGAACTTCACCTTCGATAGTGAACCAAAGTTTCTCTAAGATTTTCTTCAGAGTGTCTTTGTTCGTGTATCCTTCTAGAAAGGCAGCAAGCTCTTTTAATGTATCAATAGCATCAGTTGTATCTTCATCTGTAGGAGCGTTAATAATTTTATCGAGTGCAATAGCAAGCTCGGTCACACTTTTATAGGGTAGTGTGTCTAAGTATGCTATAATATCGTTGTCAGTTGTACCAACGATAGCTTTAAGCTGATTTTTCAAAGAGCTGTCTCCTGAAAGACTCTCTTCCTGAAGCCTTTCCAGAGCTACCTTCAATGCCTTTGCCTGGTTAGCAAGGTCATTGATACTGTTGTAACCCTCCTCAATGTTAGATGGGTCATTTAATCCCCAAATAGCTGTGTCAGCATTCTTTCTCTCAGTTACCTCAGCCTCTAACTGAGCCTGAAGTTCTTCCAGCTTGCTCGTGATTTCTTCGATGTTTTTACCAGCAACAAGGTTGGTAAACTCCAATTCATCATTGGTCTCTTTTTTGGTAACCCAGTATAAAGCCTGGTTGCCATCATCGTCTCTTTCGATAATTTTCAACAGACCCTTGTGGAGAGTGGCAGCTTGGATAGGGTCAGAGTAGAACTGCCTCAAGTCCTCCACTGTAGGAAAAATGTAATTTGCCTCAAGAGGGAAATTACCTGTCCTTTCAAAGCTTGTGATAATTTGTGCAAAATTACTCATTGTCCTCTATGTTTGCTGCCTCAAAATAAAACTTCAGAATCTGGTTCAGTTTTACAAGAGGCTGGTTAAATACATATATCTTATATAGAACTCCCACAGGAACATTGTTAGGATACATTGGCTGCATCCATTTTGCAAAGGCATCAACCTCTACTTCCTGTGTAGGTGTCACCATTTTCAGCAAGTCTGGATAGTCTGCAGGCAGAACAATGACAAGGCTGCGTCTTTCTGCATCCTGGAAGTTAAAGCTGGTTTTAAGTCTTTTGATTTCAGGTCCGAACTTGGTGAAGAACTTACAGTTATCAGGGTCTTCCTGAACTTTATCACGTAAACTGTTCATAGTGATATCTTCCTGAGCGTTCCACCAATAAGGTAGTGCACCAATGAAGATTGGATATGACAATTTAGTGGTAGCTGTGTCTGTAATTGTCTGTCCATCAGAGTAGTTGAAAATTACCTTCCACTCAGTGTCCTCAGTGAACTCTCCTGTCTCACAGTACTCATAGTAGAATCCTTCATCTCTGAAGTCATCAGGTGAGCCATTGAAGTCATCAGGAGAAAGTGTTCCGATGAGTTCTCCATTCTTGTAGATTTCAACCTCCTCAAGGATACTTAGACCGTGTGTGTAAATCTTGATACATACCTGCTCTCCATATTCTGCATAAGGAGGTGCAATAACACCAATCTTACGGCCATAGAAGATTGCATCACAAATCTGCTGAACAGTCATCTCACGAGGCATTCTTGTGTTGTCCTCAACGAAACCTACAGTGGTTCTAACAGGTCCAGAAGGTACCCATGTAGACTGATTGGTTGCATCCTTGATAGTCTGGTTAAGTACAGCACCTAACTTCTCTATAGCCTCTGTAAGCTGTGAAAGAACGATGAACTCATTGTCATTAACAGCAGGCACACCAGGTTGAGGAGCAGTATGTGCAACAGAACCATCTGCCTTGATGCAGTCAAACAGCTTGTTCAGGATGTAATCCTTCAACTCAGAAACACTTCCATCTTCAGCAACATGAGTTGCAATAGCCTGGTCTACAATATCTTTCATCTGAGACTTGATAATATCAAGCAGCTGTGACCTTGAGTAGGTCTGTGCCTTTGTATAAGTCTCTGACTTTGTGTAGTAGTTTGATAAGTATCTCTTGAGGGTTGAAAGAAACTCATGTGGGTCTGCCTCACATTTATGGTTTTGCATTACAAGTTGCACATATCTTGCTGTTGCAAGGTGGCTTGGTAGTGCAGGGTCTACACCAATCTGTGGTTTTGAAAATGGCACACTTCCATCCTTTCTAACATAGTCAGCAAGAATAAGGTTTGTTTCTCTCTTGGTGTACAGATTGGCAGAAGTGTATGTGTCTGACAACTTGGCATAGTCAGCAAGAAGTACCCTCACCTGCTCAAGTGTCTTGTGTGGGTCGTTGCTATTTACATGAGCTTTAAGCAAGTTGTCAACATATATTTTGTTGGCTAGGTGTTCGTCCAAAGTTGGTAGAGAAGACTGGCTTTGTGGGTTGATGAATGGTACAGTACCATCACTTTTCACATAACCTGCATCAGCGATTTCCTGACCAAGTGCAGCAATGGCTTCTGGTAACTCATCACTTGTCACATAATCAAGAAGTGCCTTATGAATCTTCTCTTGAACCATCAGATGGGCTTCGTCTCTTGTGTAAACAAAATCCTTTGCATACACACCGAGGTTTTCCCTAGCAACCGACTTTTCGTCTTCAGTTTCAAACTCACTTAAATAATTCTCACGCAATAGTGCGTTTTTGTCTTCAGTGTCTGGTACTGGAGGAATTACTGAGGGTTCTAAGATGTTTCCCATAAATTATTTAAGTAAAATTGTAAAGCATACAAGCTAAAATTCTCATCCAAACGATTTTGACTTAGCATGTCGATTAGCTTTATCTCAGACAGTATAAACTGTGTATCTAATCTATAGCCTCTTTGTAGAGAGTGAAGCAATGACTGTGTTTCACATAGAACCTTACGTCTAAGCAAATCAGTCAGCTCTTCTATAGAATAGTTTTTTACTTCCTGAATTTGATTTGTACAGTTCATTGGCATCCGCATCCGGTTATTAAAGGTTTCTGTTGATATTTCAGACTTGGGCCATTTGATTTGAAATAGTTTGATTTCTCAATAACTCTTTCGGCTTCAGCTAATTGACCCCATCTAACATAGTGTCTGACAAGGCTAATAATGGCATCAAGTCTATTGGCTTCACAGGCGTCTGTCTTACATCCACCGTTATAGATTCTGTTTTCAAACAGTTTCTTATAAAGGCTGTCACATAACTCGTTCAAGAGTCTGATTGATACATAGTCTGTATCCACTCTTGATATGGTAGTGTTTGGTTTTATCTCTTCAAGTAATGCTTGAAGGGATGACCTCTCAATCGTACCGTTGGTGCAGGTGTAAATCTCACCATTATCAACAAAGTAAACGATGTCATAGGTATGGATGATAGAACCTTGTTTACTAAGTTCTCTGTATACCCAGTTTTTAGTTGGAACTACAATGTGAATCGAAGTAAACCAGCCGTCTCTTTCGAGACTAATCCTTACATCTGTAGGATTGCTCCTGTTCACAATTACAGAAGGTGTGTAATCAATTTTATCAAGAGCATTCAATCTGAAAACGTCTATGGAAGCAGTGTCTTCATAAGCAAATCTGTTTTTTGCTGTTAGTCCTGAACCGTCAGGTAAATACTGCTGTCCGTCGGTTAGCTCAGTTACAGTAACATAAGCTCCGTCTGCTGTAGTTATACAAGTGTTCAGTTTCATTTTCCGCATCCACAATCATAAAGTTTACTGAACATCTCATTGCCACAAAGTGTGTTGCAACCAGAGATATTCTCTAACAACTCTTGTGCAGCTTCAAGTTCTCCAAAGTGAACATGGTACTGAATGGCATTCAAGAAAACCCAAATCAGATGTCTGTTCTTTGTTCCTTCATCATTACAATCAGAACACTTGTTGTCTTTGGAGCACTCTCCCTCAAGCATCCTTTTGCAGTAATTCAGGTAACACTGCCAAAGATTGAATAATACAAACATTGACTTCTGTGCCCTAGCCGTTACTGCTGATTCAAGCTCAGTGTCCTCAAGTGCTTCATCGATATAGATTTCTGTAATGATTCCGTTCTCATAGAGGTACAGTTTTACACCATCACTGACATAGAGTTTTTCAGGAGCCGTCTCCTGCTGCTCTACCCAATCTATTGTTGGGACTATAATATGTGTGACCTCATACCAACCATCATACTTGACCTTAAATTTATTGATAACTTCAGTCACATGATGTTTGTGTATGAAGGCCTTTACTATTTCGGATTTCTGACTGGTAATCCTTTTTAAGACTGTAATTGATACAGACTTGTTGAATGGAATAACTGTGTCATAAAAACCCTGCTCGTAAGCAAGCTCCTTAACAAATAAGTCGCCTGCAACTGTTTCATGTATGTTGATGTTTACTTGCATATTATGACATTGAAGTTAGTCCTGTCTGCCTAATCTGGTCATTATAAGGATTTCCATCACGAAGTTGACGAATTTCAATCTCTGTTCTCTTGGTTGCAAGGTCAGCTTGTGCCTGTTTGTACTGTCTGTCAGTTTCAGCTTTATACCATTCAACTCTATTCTCAAGATTAAGCTTCTGCTGCTCAAGCTGCATTTTCTGCTGGTCAAGCTTCTTAAGCTCATTCTGGGTTTTCTGCAACTCACTCTGTAGTTGCTGAACCTGCTGCCCAGCTTCTTCAAGTTTCTGTTGTAGTTGTTGTATGATATTGTTTTCCTCTTTCTGCTGCTTCATTGCCTTCTTGACCTTATACTTGATTTCAGAAAGACTCTTTGAAGACATTACATCGAACAGAATATCTGCTGGTAGCTGACCAGACTTGATAAACTCTGGTATAACTGCCCATATCTGTTGGATATCTTGCAGAATCTGAGTCGTGCTGACAACATGTACATCGTAGTCTGTAATGGTAAATTCCTCAGGAAGTGCAGTAAATATTTTCTGCTGTCGGTCTCCAAGAATCAATGTCCCTGTCAGACCGTTTCTCCATGTGGATTTTGCCTGATTCAGACAGTCCGTTAGTATTTCACAAGTCAGCAGGTCCATCTGTTGATAGTACTGCTTTGTAACAATAAACGAGTTTGTTACACCTTGCTTGATATTAGTAACAGCATCTCTCTGCTCAATTCCATTAAGCCTCTCCCTAAATACACCTGTAATAGATGACAGGGTGTATTCAAGAGCATCAATAGCTGTTTGTATAGCAGCAACCGCCTGTTGTTTAACAGTGTTGTCATAGCCATTGAAGATGGTGTTCAATGGAGCATTTCCATTGTTGTTTCGTCCCTCTTGAGTAGTATCAATCAGACCAACACCAGCCTTCTTGTAGGCAATCCACTTTTGAATACGTTCAGGAAACTTAACACCAAGAGATTGTGGTATCAGTGACAAATCAATCCAGTCACCAATGTTACCAGAGCTTGCAATCAGGTTGTCTCTATAATAGATAAGCAGGTCATACCTGTCCTGAATATCCATGCAAGCAAGCATCAGTGAGAATGGCTCATTGCTTCTGTTCAAAAAGTATACACCATTAATAGATAAACAAGTATAACTTGGATTATCCTTGGTTCTTAGGGCATGTTCGTCTTTACCACGTAATATGTACATTCCTTCACCAATACGGACTGCTGAGTATCTCTGCATAATGAAGTCTTTATCTGTCTCCAGCCATTCAACCTCATATACAGGAATCATCCTCATTCTAGTTGAGCTGTTTCTGTTGTCTGGGTGTCCAGGAAGAACATCACCTGTGGACTGATGTCTACACTCATTTGCAGGGAAAGTGTTTCTGTATGATGCAGTATACTGGCCATACTCACTGTAGTCTTCCCAGTGTGCTTTGAGTCTATTGACATCCTCCCTTGAAAGCTCCTTTCCATAAACACTCAGAATCTGACTTTTGGTCATCCATCGTCTTACTACTGCTCTGTAAGAATCCTTCACATAAATACTGTTAGGGTTTCTATCAACAAAAGTGTTCAGTGGGTCAAGTACTTCGATTTCGATATTGTTATGACTTGCTGTTTCCTTAACCTGAAAGAATGGTGTGCCGGTAATAAGCAAGTCAAGTAAAAGCAGTTTATGCTTTGTAATCATATCGGTTTCTCTTGATTGCATAACGTATTGAACAACATTTTGTGCAGCAATTTCGTATTTTGATATGAAACTTTGGTCAATGTCCTGAATAAGCTTGTCTATCTGTTCCTGGACAGACTTGTCTATGATGTCTTTGCCGTCAAGGAACCTTAAGAGTGAGTTGTTAAGATGCTTTCTTAGATACTGCACAATACCATTCTCAATCTCAAGTGCCTTATCTCTGGTAATGTTGCTGATAGTTTCTGCATCCTTACAACTGATTTTTGGAAGAATTGGTGTACCCAAGAACTCGCCTATAAGTGCATCGAAGTGCTTTTTCACAAGAGGTGTGAACGACACTGATGTCGGATTGCCGATACCGAAGTTCTTTTCAAGATACTCATACTGCTTTTTATCCCGTTTTCCAGCATAGTAGTTGTAAGCCTTTTGTAGCTCATATTTATTATAGACAAGTTCGGCAATACACTCGTCAGTTTTTTCCATTAAGTCTTGTTGTGTCATACGGCGATAAAAAATCGTTTGGTATACGGTGGGTAGTGTTTCTTTCAGCCTTTGCATATTCAGTTCTCAGGAACCTACACTTACGAAGCTCACAGCAAATGAACTTCATAAATAAATCATCAGGAAGTTGTGCACTATAGAATACCGGGTCATGCTGACGAAACTCAATCTGAACCTCATAACCTTCTGGCTCCAGGTCCTTTACAAGAATTGGTCTCACAAACTCTCTCTTAGTAATAGTCCTGATGATATCTCGTATCTGATGTATCAAGTCTGAATGGGTCATAAGCTTGTCCTCCACCATATTGTATATCACTACGGGCCGGTTTAGGAATAACTCCCCACTGCCTGTACCCGTTTTCATCTATGTAGTATCCGAAGTCCTCAAATCTCTCATCCACTGGTTGAACTACCAGAGGTACCCTACCTGTCAGCTCTTGGTCAGCAAGCAGTGCCATTCCTAGAGCTGCAATAATATCGAACTTTGTCTTGTTGTCAGGGTTGTATCTTACAAGCTGGTCAAGCACCTCCTCAAACCAGATAGTGTGACAGTAGTCTTCAACAAAGTTAGCTATCAGGTCAGTCTGCATCTCAATAATAGTTGCAGTTGCCGGAGTTCCATAGGACTTTGAATTTCCATTCTTGATATTCTGTAATGTAGCTGATGGTCTTCTCATAAACCATTTCAGCTGATTGCTATATCTTGCCCAGTTGATAAAACCTACACGAGTTGCTTCGACATTTACTCTGCAGTTGTAGTACCTCAGGAGACACATTGCTGTTTTGTAAGCTGTTCGGATTTCGTTAGGTCTGTCCTTGTAGATGCACACAATCTGTGGGTCACTTAGACCAAGCACTCTTTTGTATATCACAAGACAGAAATCTGATGGGCTTTTTGTTTCTGATGATGTTTGGTTCTTACCAATATCAATACCATCGACACCGGCAACATACAGCTCATTCATCTCTTTGTATACAGGAGGAGCCTCAAACTTCTGATTGTTTCTTGTTGCTTCCTGTTCAAGTCTCTTTATATCCTGTTTATAACACTCAGACCACACAGGATGCTCAAGTATAAGCACCTTTCCATCTTTTGATGGAATCCACTTGTAGCCAGTGATATTCTCTGGCTTGTGCTGACCGTCCTTATAGGTATAGTCTATATACCCAACAGTTGGTCTTGGTCCTGTCTTATGTAGTCTTATCTGGGCTAATTGTTCTGACAAAAGAACCTTGTTGAACTTGTTATCACCCTCAAGAGCAAATGCTTCTTCGGCATTCCAGCAATACTCAGCACAGTGGTGTATAAGTGATTGTGGAACATTGAGATATTGGTCTCTTTTCTTCTGAAGGTGTGCCTTATTTGCCTCTTCATCACAGTAGCCACGATGGTCCGTCATTCCTGGTACCATTGACTGTGTAAATGCTGGAATAAAGTAGCCTGATAAGATTGTGCTTCCGTCACTGGTGTAATTATGTCTGTAAGGTAATACACCGAATGGCTCAGGATGGTAGTAAATTTCGTTAAGTCCTGCAAGTGCAGGGCCTTTATCACCACCAGTACCACCAGCCTGTATAATACCGAAGGCCACACCCTGTACCTCTACAAGAGCCTGTGCCTGTACGAAAGCCTTTGCTGAATCAGGCCAGCTACCAAACTCATCAAGTACCATAAGGTCAACACGGTCACCACGAATCTTCTGTGGGTCATCAGCAACAACTCCTTCAATCATTGACTGCCAACCAGCTGGTGTCTTGTTACCTTTTGACATATTAAAGTGACCTGACTTTTTAATCAAGGCAGTATCACTCAACTGTCTCAGTTTGAACATACCACCATCGGTTGATGTATCAAGGAATCTCAGAGCATCCCATGTTTTTGACAAGGTTCTTTCAAGTTTACCTTTGTCATAGCACGCTATCATCGTTATACTCTCTTTAATAGTTGTATACTGATTGGCTGACATAGAGGCACTAATCTCAGAGAAACCTACACCACGGGCCTTCATAAGGACTGTGTGCTTGTGGCATTTCTTAGCTATGTCTACATAGTGAAAAAACTGGTATTGTGATACAAAGAATGCTGGAAAATCCTTACTACGACCACTACCTGCCTTTGTTCCACCGTCAACGATAGGAAGCTTGTAGTAGTTAAGGAAGAAGTAGTGCTCACCGGTTACTGTGTAACCATTGACTGTAAGTCCATGTTTGCATCGTCTATACTCTTCATGCCAGAAATCCCTATAGCCTTTGCTACCTGGAAGGAATGAAGTGTAGTGTCCTGTTCTTAGGAAGGTATTCCTTGCCTCAAGGAACCATTCAGGGTCGAAATCAAGTCCCTGGGTCTTTGTGATAGGCCTATAACCAGAGATTTCGTAGGATAAACTTGCATCAAAGAATCCTATGTCTGCCGATAGTGGAAAATCCCACTTTATGGGCTCTGGGGCCTTTCTTTTTTTTGCAGTAGCAAGCTTTAGGGATTTTTCTTTGGTTTCAGACTTTGCAAGGTCTTTGACTACTTGGTCAATAACCCCCTGAGCTTGCTTTACAACATTTTGCTTTTTAGTCTTCATAGTCCTCATATCCCTCTACTGCTCCTGCACGTATTTGTGACTGCTCAGCCATTTCCTTCTTAACTCTGTTTTCAAGACTCAAGAGTTCCTCATGTACTTTGTTGAGCTGTGTAACTTCTTTAATCATCTTTTCTGCAGTGAAGATAGGCTTACCATTCTGGTCTCTCTCATTCAGGTCTACAACATTCTCGAAATAATCAATCAGTTGGTCTGCTGCAGACATAGCTGCACCAAGTAATCTGATTGACTTGTTAGAATCCTGTAGCTCCCTGTATTTTCTACAGGCGGCCCTGAATGACGGGTTATTAAACTCCTTTTCCGTAAGTCCTGAGTCTAACAATGCCTCATGGTGTCTTTCAGCTTCACTGTACTGGGCATAAGGACTGTCCCATGCCAGTGCTAAATGTATATAGGTAATCTGCTTGAACAGTAACTCCTTAAGCTTGCTTTTATCCTCAAGCATCAGAGTCTGAAACTCCTTAATCAGAAGAATCTCAGGCATGTTCAGCTCTACCATGTGTGTCTGTTGATTATAGGTAAAAAACTTCTGCATAGCTCATTAAACATGATAGGTATATATACAATTATTGGGGCAGCCCTATTAAAGACTGCCTCCAAAATAACACTTCTTCGCCTTGGCTACCTTAGCTTTGCCACCACACTTTTCAAAGTATGTCTTTGACTTAACTGAGCAGCCTTTTTCTGCTTTTGGTTTCTGTGTAGTATTTCCACCACAGCTCTTCTTGGCAACTTTCTTCTTAACCATCTTACCACCACACTTTTCATAAAGAACCTCTTCATTGAGGCCTACTCCTGTACGAAGCTGATGAATATAGGCTAGTTTGCCACCGATTTGCTGCTTACGGGCCTGATTCTGCATAGCCTGTACAACCTGCTGAATCATTTGTGCAATCTGGACAGCCTGCTGGTCACCCTGTTGTGCAGCATCCATAATCTGCTGTACCTGTGCACGAGCCTGCTCGTCACCCTGCATTGCAGCCTGAACAAGTGCTACCACTTGCTGCTGTAAATCTTGTGCACCACCCTGCTGAGGTGCTGCTCCTCCTTGCTGAAATTTGAATGTCATAGTTATATAAGTTTAGTTGTCTTCACCAACACTCTTTAGCAGTATAAGGTCCTTTGTTGAGAATACTGCCTGCTGCTCATGTCCGTCTGTGGTAAACCACCTGCAACGGATACCTTTGAGGGTACTAACACCTGCCGGAGCGTTGTCCTTGAAGAAGTTAGATTCCTTTCTCATTACCACCATTGTAGGCCTGTTAGGAATATCCTGTTTTACAGTTACAATATCACCTGGCTTTAAGAATACTTTGTCTTTCTGTTCCATCATTAGTCATCTGTTTTAACACCGTTCATTATATCTTTCTTTCTTTGGGTCAGTCCTTCATTAACAACAGCAAGGATTCTCTGCTCTGCTACAATGACAAAACCAAACTTGAAGAATGGCACCTGAACCTCACTAGCAATGTTATAGAATACAATGTCACCAGGCTTGAGGAATTTACACTCAGTACCTACCTCAGTAACAATACCTACCTTAACATACTCTCTTTCCTCCTCAATTTGGCCGGTCTCCTGACTCTTATACTGTGGGGCCAAACCACCTAAATCAGTGATAAGACCTGTCTCAGTAGTCTTGATTTTCTGGAATGGGTTTGTCTTAAACGGAGAAATAAGTGCATAGCTTGTCAGAGGCATGATTTCAATGTTCTGCAAATCTGCAGCAATCTGCTGCCCCGCTTCCTGAATTGCGTCGATATGCTGCTGGAATCTTTCCTGCATATCTCCAACTTGCTGATTGAATTTGTTTGCTCTTTCTCTCCTAAGCACTTCCTCAGCTTTTTCTCCATTGATTACCATGTGAGTAGCCTCTGTATCAGGGCCTGTAATCATTCTAGCAAGCTGTTCTTTGCTGTTTTGTTCTACTCTAAACTGTTCCATAATCCATTAAAAGTTTTAATTTTATTCAAGCATGTTCATTGAACATATTATATCTCACTTGTCTATCTTCTATTTGTAGAAGGATTTAATTAGTTATCTATCTTTTCCCAATGAAACTCGGAGTTTACATACTTGGATATATCCCCCTTTGATAGACCTAAAGCTTCTTCTGCTTCAGAGTAGCTGTTCCACTCTTTTATAAAAAGCCCATCTTTTGTATATTGTTTTACTCTTTTGTGGTGTGCTTTTCCTACTCTTTCTTTACAAGTACCATAATTAGCATTGTATTTAGGAGTACACCATTCTAAGTTATTAGCAAGGTTGTTAGTTTTATTCTCGTCCTTATGATTTATAAGAGGAAAATCATTAGGATTTGGGATGAACGCCTCTGCTACTAATCTATGGACATATAGATAGTATTTCTTGTTATTTTCCTGTATGGTAACTTGCTGGTATCCACTAGTATGATGTTTGAGGTACAGCAATCTATTTGTGCTTATTTTACGAACTCTACCTTTATTAGAAACTTCATACTTAGGAAATTTTTTAATTATTCTCCACTCTTCCATACTAAATACTCTTATATTCCTCTTTGGCATCAAATGATGGGCATGCCTTAGAAGAGAAGTTTCTATGACCGAATACCTTAAGACCAGGATATTTGGCCTTCATAGTTCTAATCAGTGTTATGAGTGTTTTCTTCTGTGCATCAGTACGGGTATCTTTTGGAGTCTTACCATCCTTAGCAACACCGCCAATATAACAGATACCAATAGAGGCTGAGTTGTGTCCTGTGCAATGTGCACCAATTTCCTCAAGACCTCTACCTGCATGATAGGTTCCGTCTCTATAAACTACATAATGATAGCCTATCTTTCTGAAGCCTCTCTGTCTGTGCCAACGGTCGATGTCGGCAACTGTGAAATCCTTTCCTTCAGGTGTGGCTGAACAGTGAATAATCACTTCATTTATTTTCCTCATTATTTCCACTTGTTTAGGTTACATATTTCATCTTTTACCCTGAGTTTACTTTGCAGAGGACAGCCACAGATTCCACAAATCTCACCAATCGGAGAGATGTATTCTCTGTTTGGACAGCTACTACATATCCTGTATCTTGAATCATACAACCTCTGTTCCCTTGAAAACAGCCTGTTGAAGTTTCCCTTCAGAATATGTAGTAGCTCTGCTGAGAATATATGTTTAATCCATAACTTAAATATCTTTACCATAGTCCTAAGTGACAATGGGAGCCAGGCTGCCTGGCCTTTCGTGAGATAAGACAGCCACATCCCTTAATGTATCCTGGTTTCTCCTTGCTTGAGGTCTCTCTAGTGGATGGGTTCATCCACATATAGGGATTACACACCTCATTTTCTCTAATGAACAGGGGGCACTTGTTACAAATGGCAAGTCTCTCTGAGGTAGAGAATTTCTTAGCAGGAGTGTGCTTTTCAGCTATCAAAACTCCCTCTTTCATAATCTTAGTACTCTATTCGTTTACGGTTTGCTCTATGCTCTTCCAAGACTGACTCCTTCTTCCAAAAAGCAAGCATCTTTTCTACCTGAGGTTTGAGATATTCCATCTTGTAGGTAGTCATGTTGTTGCTGTGGTCAAAGTGTACAAGAACCAAGTCCTTGCATACCCAGTCAGGGTGTAATTGCTGAATCATCCAAGCATAGGTACTTAACTGCATATTATAGGTACTGTAGTTACAGTTGTCAAGGTCATTCAGCGGGTATTTAAGTTTCTCGCTTGTCTTTGTCTTCTGGTTAAAGTAAGAACTCTGTTTGATTTGTTTGTTAGTATTGTGAGTCACAAGCAACATTTCTGTGCATAGGAATGTGTGTGTAAGGCTGTCAACCTCGATACACTGTGTGGGCACAGTTTCAACAGGGATAACTTCTTGTATAGTTCTGTACTCAGGAACATTGAACTCAGCCAGCTCAGTGAGGATAGGGATTCTGTTAGTGCAGAACTCTAAACTACCATCTGCCATATCAGCTACATGTATTCCAAATGTAATGAGCAATTCCTTGAAAGCTGCAGTATATGCTGTTTTCTTTGCAACATAGCACTGTTTGTCAGCGTCCACTGTCACACACTTCTTGCAAAGCAGTGTTGCAAGTGCAAGTCTCTGGTCATGTGATGCTCTAAGTAACTGAGGTATTCTCTCGGCATAGCCTTCCTCAGTAGCAGGGAAGGTCTTTGAGATATCCTTGCCCGGCATTTGGATAGGTTTTGCATCCTCAATTATCAGTACTGCATCAGGGTGCTTGGTCATATACTTTGAAATTTCCTTTGTAGTCATCACAATCCTGGTCTTCTCAATCTCAGGAAGCAGACTTACCAACCACCTATGGTCCTCATCAGCTACAATACTATCACCATTTGTGAACTGTATCTTGTAACAAGGGTTGTGGTGTATTTCGGATTTGTGTATAACAGCACAAGGATTACCCTCCCTGTCAAACACTTTGTCACCAACCTTGATTTCACCCATTGTAGTCCAACCTGTGATAGTTGGTATCTTGGTATCGAGCGGCAGGCCTTTCCAGTCAATAATTGAGAATGAGTTTCCTTCTTTGACTAGAAGGTCAATCTGACCGGCAAGGCTTAGCTTACCATCAGGAGACTCATAGTAAATCAAGTACTCAGGATAGATTCCGTTTTCAAGGTCTAACTCAGTTTTACCTTCAACGCACACGAACTTACCCCCTAAGCCATACTTCTGAAGTGAAATATCAGTCTTCTGTGCATAGAAGGAATGCTCAAGGTCAGAGTGTATCTTGGAACCCCTCTGTGTTGATGCGAGATTCTCCTTCTGCCAGTTATCAAGAATGTTCTGCTGAACTACATTGAAGTCATCAATGTTGATGTCATAGCCAGCCAAGAGTTTTGGAGTACAGGTCTTTGTAGCTAAAAGCTCCTTTCTAATCTGTCTCCAGTAGTCTGGTTTAACAAGCTGCTCAATAGCCTTGTAAGCACTCCAGAACTCTTTGTCAAATGGAGGCTCAAACTTGTGAATCAGTGTGGTTACTGATATATACTTCTTCCTTTGGTCCTTGATGTTGAAATATACATGGGCCTCTTCGTTGAAGCATACATCACCATTCTGTTTGTCAATAGTCATTTGCATAGGTCATTTTCATTAATTTTCATCATATTATCTATATGCTTATTGCTACTACAATAGTATCGATTATACCATAACACCCCAAGTTGCCTGTATAAGTTTCGATAAAAAGAAAGCCCCTCCAAGCAGCGATGCCTAGAGGGGCTAGAAAATGTTTCGTAGTTTATGTCAATCTGGTAGTATAGATTGAAAAGTGTAAAGGTTGTGGGGTTGGTTTGTGTCTGTTGTGTTAGATAGATAAGCTTTCAGTCTTCTACAAGTTCGTATTCATCCTTGTGCCGAACACCTCTAAGTGAGTTTTTGTCAGGTGATATAGACCATAGATGCTTGTTACGTTTCTTGTTATAGAAATGATACTTTAGTCTGTTGGGCTCTTCAGGTTGTGGATGATAGACTCTGTCCCAGTAAGCTGTTTTCTCAGTGATTCTGTCGGCATCGCACTCCTCAATTATTGTCATTTTGGAAGCAAGAAATTTGTCTAGTGTCACGGAGGTAACTGTGCCGTCATTCAATTCAACTACAGCATATTTTTCAGACATAGTGGTTGTGTTTAGTGTTGTGGAAAGCTTGTCATCTGGCTTTTAAGTCTGGTTACTGTGTCCATGATAACCTTGTCAACTGTTTTCTTAAACATGTCGATTGTTTCAGCCATCAGGTTAGGGTCTGTGTTGTTGTTCTCAACATTGTCATTCATTGCCTTAAGCTGACCTGGTTTGAAATGTTTGCAGACTGTGTTGAACAGGTTTTTGTCAAGTGTTGCGATATATCTGTGAAAATCCTCCCGGATTTGTACACACTGTGCTTGTTTGATTTGTAACTCGTCAGACACTCGTACTGCACGTTTTACACGATATGTCTTTCCATGTCCCGTGGCTCTGATAGAGAAGTCAATAAAGCCTTTGTCTATAACAAGTTTTGCTACAAAGCCCTCTCCTTTAAGAACCTTTCGTTGTGGTGTCTCTTTGCCTTCTGCAAGGTCTTCCATTGCATCAATAAGGCCCATAATCATTTTTTCCATACTCATTTTCGTTTTTCGTTTTTCTAACATCTGAATCATTTTGGTTGTTCCAACCACTAACAATAGTATCTGTTCTGTGTTATTACCCCAAGGTTCCAGCCTCAAAAAGTTGACCTAAATTTTTACAACCACATCCTGAGCAGCTATTGTAGAAGTTGCTAACTCCTTGATTTGCTTATCTTTCTGCAACAGGAGCTTCTTCATAATCTTTAAGTCTTTCTGTAGCTTAGTTATCTGTTGGTTGTTTTTCTTTATACGTTCATTGTTTTTTGAAAGTAGCCAGATAATTTTCTGACCCAAGAGTTCCATGTTGAATAACCTTTCTGACATTGGAAGCCCTGTGTTAAAGTCCCTGTTTTTGGTTTTGACAATGCTCAGGTACCCTTTCTTTTGCAATTCTCTGTCACATTTGTAGATAGCCCATTCAGGCATGTTGATGAGGTCAGCCAGGTCTTTGATTGAAAAACTCACTTTACCTAGGTCCTGCAGGTCTTTGAACATGTATTGCTGTGCAGCTATGATGTATGACTTCTCAAGAGGTGTCAGGTCTTGCTTGTCGAGAAACTCATTACTGAAGGGCTCAAAGTTCTTGTATCGTTTGCTGAACAGATACTTCTTTCTACCGTTCTTGTAGATAATATCAAAATACCTTCCATTGAGCTTGGATATACTGGCTGCAATCTTACTCTGACCTGAGTTAGTCAACTCTTTTAGTGTCTGCATTGAAGGCCATGCCTCCCTGGTAGTGCTGTTCATAAACCTTTTTATAGTTGCATATATGTAGAGGTCAAACGGCTCAAGCTCATGTGACAGACACATGTTGTTAGGCACTTGCACATGTTGCAGTTTATTTTCTGTTTTTACCATGTTAATGTGTGTTAACAAAATCAATTAACTCTCTGTAAATCACTCAGTTAACCTATTTAGGTTTTTACTATACAGGTAGGGAGGTTTTTACTATACAGGTAGCTAACTATACTTACATATTCTGAACTATACTTAATCACCCGGCTCTGAGGTCTGCAGCTCTTCAATATCATCTCTGTAGGAAGACAGTATGTCATCCATTTCCTGGTTAAGCTCAGCAATGGCCTTCTCTTGTGCAGTAATTTGTTCGTCCTGCTCAGCCATATATTTGAGCAACATTGTTATAAAGGTGTAATCTTCCATAGGTCACTATTGTTTAATGTTACTGAGTATCTCACTACAATAATATCGGTTTGACTGGCTGGTCACAAGGCCGCACTCCAAAATAACACTACCCGAATTTCACCCCCCCCCCTACTGGGCAAACACTACTGACTATAGAGAGGAATGAATCGGAATTTTGAAAATTTTTGTGAGTTATGCACACGAGGGTAGACAACCCCTCTATTCCCCCCCACAAACTTGAATGGAAAAACAAAGTAACATTAGTTACATAGTACAAACAATTTAACAACAAAATCATTATGAAAGATTCAACAAAGAACAGCGAGCTCGTAAAGAGCTACATGGAAGCAGCCAAGAAGGCAGGTATGAATGAGCCTAAGAACAGCACTGTTGGTAACAACGGCTACACTCTGGGTCAGCAGTTCCACTCAACTGGTATGAAGTTGGTCGAGACGGAAATCAACGGCAAGAAGTCAGTCTATGTGGCTGTCACTACCGAAGAAGGTATCGACCTTTCTATCAAGTCGCTTATGGGTGTTTCTTCACTGAGTGGCTACGAAACTACCGGTGAGTTCGAGTCGGAAAGCCGTGAGGCAGGCAAGAAGGTGGTTACTAAAATCAAGGCTGAGGTTGTGGACAACTTCGACTTTGAGCAGTGTTTCCAACCGTCTTGCCGTCAGCTCTTGGACTTCATCGCTGAAGCAGAGGAAAACTCTTTCTTCGAGGGCAAAACCATCACCTATCTTGGTAAGGTGGTTCGTCCTTATGAGGCAAAGAAGGACAGCCCGGCAACATCGTTTGAAGTCTACAAAAAGGGTGACAAACGTGCAATGGCTACGAAACTCTGGTCAGTTGAGTAACTCTTAAACCACAATCGAAAAGTTTAGTCTATCCTACGGGATAGGCTAAATTTTTTTTAGATTATTTTGTACAGTATTTTGTACAATGGAAGTGTTGATGTGCATTGTGATTTGTGTTGTGTTTTGTTTGTAGCTTTGTACTGGCTGAATTTGTCAATATAGACAGTTCTCAACTTTGTTTGTAATGCAGTGTTTTCCATTCCAGATTGTATCTGTAAACTGCATAACACACCACCAAAAATTGAAACAAATTCACGTCAAAATAAAATCAAATTAGTGTCATGGAGAAACTGGATACAGAAGTGTTCTGTGTGCATGGCAAACAAAGCAGAAGCATTCTCACTGCTGATGACGGAACCGAATATAAACTATTCGGAAACTCCTCACACAGAGAAGGTTTCTTCATGATTACATGGAGAAATCGTGAAGAGAATGTGTGCAATCTGCTGAAGTTTGTGCACTCGGAAGCTGAATTGTTTTGTTAGGTTTGTTAGACTCGTGTTGTAGTGGTTTGTACACTATCTAGACATGTTCTAGACATTGTCTTGTTCAAGCGATTTTTGCTCGAACAGAGGCTGGTGTTTTGGAATTTTTGTTTAGACAGTCGTACAAACACTGCCACACTACCACTCTCCCACCTACAACAAACAACCTCCAAAAACACTACCCAACCATCAAGTTCACGTTAAAAATCAACAACAAGACAATGATACAGAACGAATTTTATGAAGGTGTGCTCTATCAGATAGAGTACAAGCCTGAGCTGTCAAACAGTGATTACACACAACACAAAGTGTATCACATAAAGACAGATGACGAGGATTATCCTCATGCAAGAAAAGCTATTGCTTCTATTATGGAAACCGAACTTAATTATAAGCAAGGTGAAATATGGAGCAAGGGACAGTGGCAACTGAAGAACAAGCAAGAGCCGTCAATGGTCAACGGCTTGCATGTATACTACGAGTTTGCATACAATGAGGAACTTGATGTGTATGTCTACACATTTGTAAGACCTTATGATGACTAAATGGCACATCCTAAAGAAGCCCACAGGTTGAAATTCCTTGGAAGTTTTCACTTCCTAAAATCTCTCTACAAGACAGCTAACCTTGATGTGGTTAGAGGGCTTTCAAACTAATGAGCTGTCAAACACAACAAACCCAACAATCCAAACAAACAACAATGAGAAAACGTTTCAAGCAAAACAGGATTTGCAGTTCAGACAACTACTTCCTGTCAAGGCAAATTTACCGTAATTATCTCCGACGGTGGCATGCTGAACATAGTGACGAAATACTGGTCATTACTCAGAATATTGCTGTCCATCAGAAATGTTATGTGAAATGCTTTGGAAAACTCGTTGAGATATCTGAGAACGATGCCATACGTCTCGAAACCTGTATGACAATTATCAGAAAGTAACTCAACAACTCTGTGTGCTAGGAGTATAAACTGAACTTGGTTAATCACTAGGAGGCACTATGGTGTTGGCAGCCTGGAAAGACAGGCGTTTTCAATCAAAAATCAACAAACAAATTCAAAAACAAAAATGATTACATCAGCATCATTATTGTACAAACGGCCTGCCGGAACAGTAGGTTGTTTGAATCTCTCAAAAGCTCGTAAAGTGACTAGTAGAGAGATGCCAGTCATTACTGCATGGATTAAGGACATGACAGAGAATGCAGAGGTCAACGAAACACAGGTCATGAACTTTATCAACAAGTCTTCTGACGGTGAGACACTTGGCCTCAACAGTGACTATTATCTGGAAAAATACAGTCAGTGGATTTACGTTCAAGGAGTAAACCGTGACCCCTATATCCAGTCAAAGTAACGAACAAGTAAACAACAATTTTCAAAAATCCAAAAACATGGAAAGACAATCATTCAAGCAGGCTATTAAAGCGAACCATAAGCTTATAGACCTGAACAAAGAGGCAAAGAAGATGCTTGGCCTCGTAAAAGAAACAGCCCTTCAAATGGAGTCAGAACTCTGTGAGTCATCACACATCACGGTTCAGGAACTCCACTTCGGAAAGATGTATGCAGGTATGTACAAAGGCAGCCTGATGCTTTTCAGCAACTTCGAGTTCGAGCAGTATCTTATTGCCTATGCAGGACTTGCTGAAATTATTCTGCTTCCTGAACCGTGTCCTGCAACACTGGTGAAAGTGGCAAAGGCATTTGTTATGGCTTCACACCCTTGTGAAGCAGACAAACAGAAACCTTTTGTGACCCGTTTCGTAATGGCTTTTGTGCCTATGTCGAACCTCACACTTGACTCAGAAGACTGGGGAGATGTGCTCCTTAACAAAACTTCTGCTGCAAATATTCTTGCCAGAATTGACCGTGAAACCATAATGTAAAATCCAGCAACCGGGTGGGTTCATTTAAGAGCTAGGCCTCTTGTGAACTCACCCTTACAAATGTTATCACAAACAATGAAGGAAAGATTTGCAGTCATTGAGTATTACAGTGGCACACTTCTGGACCTGTACAACACCCTTCAGGATGCTGTGGATGCAGCTAGGGAAGCATCGGAAGATGGAGGTTGTTACAAGGTTTTCAAAAGACTTGAACCAGACGAAATGGACTAACAAAACATCAGCAAAATGAAAGTATTTTATCCAATCTTCAGATGGTGTATTGCAGCATCTCTGATAGCCGTATCAACATACCAGCAGTATTACTGGTGGACTAACGATTGTGTGAACTCAAGCAACTGGTTTGTATCACTTCTCTGGTTTGCAGTGCTTGTTGCCGGGTCTGTCATGTTGGGTTATGCTATATTTCCAAGGCAAGACCAGAAAACAAAGCACAAATTCAGGTGTAAGTTTTACTCACTTAAAACAGCTCAGACAAGAGTGTGCACAAGAACCTACAGGAGTATCTGGAAATATTGTTTCAAGCAGATGTGGAGAAGCAGAAGCTTACTCTTCACAATAAGACAGCTTGACACCAGGAAATTCTCATATAAAAATCGTGTCCTTGCATAAGGGCAAAACTATAACTCAAAACAATGATTGACATCAAAGTAAGTCTGACCGTTGCAGTACCAGGTGCTGTTCCGTTCAGCAAGCAGCAGTGCTTCAAAAACTGCGAAGTGACAGACAAGAAAGGTCGTACCCACAATGTGGAGACTCCCATCGAAGGCATGACTGAGCCCTTCACTGTGTTCATCACAGAGAAAGACCCTCACAACGGCAAACCCGTGACCAGAAGACAAACTCTTCACATCCGTGGAAGACAACCTGCTCATCAAGTTATCAACATGTGTTCACAGGCCTATGACTACATGACTGATGCTGATGCCTGCCCGGAATGGTTCCGTGTGCCTGGTAAAAACCCTGTAAAGGAGTGGAAAGCCCTCAGCATCACCCAAAGACTTGAGATGCACCTGGAACGTGTGGCCTCAGACCTCGGTGGTGTAATAGCTGACTACACTGTGGCAGACGATTAAGTCTTGTCCTGTCAGAAGTATGGTGGTGTGACTGTAGTTTATCTCAGTCATACTGCCATCCTCACAAAATCCAAGATGCCGAAATAGTAAAAAGATGAACGCTTTTATCACTAAAATTCGCAGCTTATGACAACGCATTTTGACCCACTCAACAGGGTCATTGTCATTGATTGGGATTTGTGTAGGCAGTGTAATATATATAATGACAACTGGGGCCGTCAAGGGGTCACTCCATTCACAGTTGCCTGCTATGTTTACCATGCGATACACACTCTCAACAAACAGCCTGATGAAGTGTTTCAAGCCATCATGCACAAGTGGGATTCACTTGTGTGGAGGCAATCACCTATCAGCATCACCTTATGGAACAAACTATTTAACGGATTGGAAATCTCGTCAAATGAGTGGAGTAGGATTCTGTTCCCTCTCAACTACATTGATTCCATCCACACTTGTGTTACCTCTCCGACAGTAAAGCATGAGTGTTATCCAATGTTCCTGGGTATTACCAAGCAGGTTCCGTCCCAGTTCCTCATCTGTACCAACGAAAGCTACCGTAAAACAATCATTGACAGGACAGCTGTCAAAGTCACGGCTTATCGTTATGGTCATGCAACAGGGAACTGTAATATCTTGCAAGGACTTCGTGAGGAAACTTCAAAGGTAATCATTCCTTTTTAACTAAAACACTACACAACAAAAAAACCATTACAAAGATGTATCAGGTCCTTGACACCACAGGGGCTGTTCTCCGAGAGTTCAAAACATGGAAAGCAGCCGAAACATTTCGATGTATGACTGGCAGACATGACTGGAAAATCCGTCAAAAGAGCCGTCCAATGTTCAGACCATGCTAATTTTGCATAACAATACACTCCAAAATTAAAACGATTTCCGTGTTTCCACAAAAATAACTGGTTTTCGGAAATAATTTCGTTATAAAAACTTGGGATGGTCTAAAACAATCGATACTATTACAAACGCTGGGGCACTACAGTATGGGTGGTCAGTTCGAGAGTTACTTCTATTAGCGAAAAATAACTAGGCACTCTTGACACAATACCTCCAACCGGCTCCGACGTTTGTTTTCACTTAATCGTTTAACAAACTAAAACAGATAATAAGATGTTCACATTAATACTCATAGTATGCAACATACTGTTGCTTACTTGTGTCATCAAGTCCATCAGGGCTGATAAGGCACAGCAGACAAAAGAGGCTGAAAAGAAACAACAGGAGAAGCAACTCCTGAAAGAGAGTCTTCAATTCTTTATTCAGAAGATTGAACAGGCTAAAACCTTAAGGGAACTGTTCACACTTCACATACAGGCTTGGGCAAATGGAATCCAACATTCCAATATAGGCCCTGACAAGTATGGAATATTCAGAACACAAGACATTCTCAAGATGCAACCTGAAGAGGTTTATCTTGGCAATATTTGTGGTCTGGTCACTAAACAGCTGACCTACTGGGAAACAGTTGATGATGAAGATTCCAAACAGATTGTCATTGCACAATACAGGCACCTGTTGCTGAGTAATCTCAAGTGGATGCAACAGAAACATCTGAAACTCTTAGTCTATTCGGGGTTGGGTGGAAAGTGTGACCCTGCGTTTGTTTTCTGATAACAGAACTCAAAAGAAACTCCTTGTAAGTACGAATCAAAATGCTTAGGCATAACGTATGTTGCTAAATCGCACCATGCCGAGGATATAGTTGACCCGGCGTTATTGGGCTGTGTAGTGTAATTGGCTAACACGGTTGCTTTGCAAGCAGCAGTCGGGGTTCGAGTCCCACACGGTCCACAAGTGACAGTAGTCAGAAGGTGACTTACTTCAACGATAGTTCGACTCTATCATTTTCCACCATATTCGGGAAATTAGCCAAGTGGTTAAGGCAACAGACTGCTAATCTGTGAAAATTCACATAGTCACCTTCAAATTCTCTGTCCTTGCATTGTCCCTTAGTTCAGTGGTTCAGAATGTCTGGTTTACACCCAGAAGGTCGTAGGTTCGAGTCCTACAGGGACAACACTCTTGTACAAGGCAACAGTCCGCTGCATACTGTGTAACTAATGCAGCAAAATTGGGCATGTAACTCAGCTGGTTAGAGTACCACACTGATAATGTGGAAGTCCCAGGTTCAAGTCCTGGCTTGCCCACTATTTATATTCCGAGGTATTTCAATGGTAGAAAGTTGCTCTCATAAGGCAATAGTTGGTGGTTCGACTCCACTCTTCGGAACTGTGTATGTAGCTCAGGAAGGTCAGAGTGCTGGATTGTGACTCCAGAGGTCGTGGGTTCAATTCCCACCATACACCCATTGAAGGGCTATTGGTATAACGGTCATTATACTGGACTGTCTATCCTGGGAAGAGGGTTCGACTCCCTCATAGCCCGCAAAAACGAGTAGTCAAGTAGTGAGTTACTTCTATTGATTTTATAACTCAACTGGTTAGAGTGTTTGACTGATAATCAAAATGTTCTTGGTTCGATTCCAAGTGAAACCGTCCGAAAGACACTCACTACAATTTACTCTCGTAAACTGGGGATATAGCTCGAAGGTCGAGCAGGTGGCTGTTAACCATCAGGTGAAGGTTCGATTCCTTCTATCCCCGCAAGCATTGCAGATAGTCACTGTGAAAGTTACTTCGGTTTTTAGCTCATTTGGTAGAGCATAAGTTTCGGGTACTTAGGGTAGTTGGTTCAATTCCAACAAAATCATTTTGGACACTTTCACAAATTTACTTCTGCTTGTTCAATGGGCCTGTAGCTCAGAGGTCAGAGCACCTGACTCATAATCAGTAGGTCGTTGGTTCAAATCCATCCTGGCCCACAAACATGTGTTTGTAGCATAATTGGTATTGCACCTGACTCTTAATCAGGATTGTCTGAGTTCGAGCCTCAGCAGACACACAAACCCTGGTCTCATAGCTTAGTGGTAGAGCTTCGGACTTTTAATCCGAAGACCTGGGTTCGATTCCCAGTAGGGCCACACATTGGAGGATTAGTTCAGTGAATAGAACAGCGGGCTTCTATCCCGTCGGTCGTAGGTTTGAATCCTACATCCTTCACAAAATAAATTGGGCACGTAACCGGTAATTGGTAGCCGCACGGACTGTAAATCCGTTCTCTTTGAGACTGTAGGTTCGAGACCTACCGGGCCCACAAAACATTTCAATAGTCATGTGAAGACTTACTTCGTGTAATGGTTAACACCTCAGATTTTCAGTTCTGATTATGTTGGTTCGATTCCAGCAGTATTAAATTGTCTCACTTTTTACTTTGATTTGTTTTTACAACATGGGGAAGTAGCTAAAATTGGAAACACACTGTCGTCGATTTTCTTCACACCAGTGATAGCCATGATAACAGTTACATCAGCAATAATTTTGTAAATTATCACATGTAGGTTCGAGCCCTACCTTCCCCGCAAATTTGCCTATTTATACTACATAAGATGAATCAATTATTAACTCTTAAACAAGGACGAAAATGAAGAAATTTATTTTTGCACTGATGACAGTCTTTGCTCTTGGCATGGTTTCTTGCAGCCATAATAAGACAGCATCTGATGCTGGTACAGCAGACTCAACTGTCACTGTTGTAGACAGTGTTTTGGTAGACACTGTAGCAACAGACTCTGTAGTTGTTCTTTAATAAACACTACAAGACACTAGAAAGTATAAAACTCAAATAAAGGTAGAGGAATCAGTAGTTAGAAACGACGGCTACTTCATTGCTTTATAAATTTCAACAACAATTCCAACATCGTCCAGGATTATGGTTCTGGGCTTACCAACCAATGCTGTTGTTCAGGTTTCTCTGAGTTTCTTCTATCCTTTCTGCCCTCATAACTTTAATGGTAGAGTGCCTGCCTTGTAAGCAGGAAGTTGTCGGTTCGAGTCCGGCTGGGGGCTCTAATATGCAGGTGTGGTGTCAATGGATTGAGCATGCCAGACTTCCACTCTGGAGGGGAGAGTTCGAGTCTCTCTACCTGCACAAATGTGGGTATAGCATAATGGTTAGTGCATCGGCTTGCCATGCCGAGGATGACAGTTCGATTCTGTTTACCCACTCAAGTATCTCCAAGTACCAGAGTGGTTCAATGGCTCAGTCTGCAAAACTGTTGATTCGTGGGTTCAAATCCCACCTTGGAGTCTTATATCGTGGGGTAGTGTAATGGTAACATGCAAGGCTCATAACCTTGAGAAGCAGTAATACTGTGTTGACGGTTCGACTCCGTCTCCCGCAACCAAATCAATAGCACATCGTGGGGTGGAGCAGTGGGTTAGCTCGTCAGGCTCATAACCTGGAGGTCAGTGGTTCAAGTCCACTCCCCGCAACTAGTAGCTCGGATGGCCATAGGAACTGTGAGAGCTAAAGAAAACTAATACGGGCCTGGCTGCAGTGGTAGTTCCTTTCATAACAGCCGAAAGAATCCTTTATCCTGACTACCTAGTTAGGCCCGAAGCATACGATGGGATACGAATGCCGTGAGTTGGTCTCAGCAACGTTAGGACAGACAAGTGGGTGGTTGCTTGAAAGAGTGGAGCCTGCGAAAATGCAGGATTAGAATAAATGGTTAGTTCGTGGCCCTTTCAAGGCTAAGATGCTGGGTTCGATTCCCGCATCCTGTACAACTATGGAGGTATAAGCCTGATTCTCAATTAGATACTTATAAGTCTAAAAATAAAAACAGTGCAAGGACTCATAGAAAGAATTATGAATAAGGAGAGTTGCCGGAACGGTAACGGGGCAGACTTGAAATCTGATGCGGCGTAACCATTCGTCAAGTGGGTTCGACTCCTACACTCTCCGCAACTTTTCATATAGGTGTGGCCTAATGGGTTAAGGTTCTTGCTTTGGGAGCAAGTGATTGCAGGTTCGAGTCCTGTCACCTATACTATTTGGGGGAATAGCTCAGTTGGTAGAGCAGGTTTATATTAGCTCTTCACAGTTTTCTTCTGCTTGCAGATAGCCAGTTAGAGAGTTACTTCTTGGTCTTGAAAACCCCGTGTCGTTGGTTCAAATCCAGCTTCCCCCACTTTATTGCTCTTTGGTGTAATGGTTAACACAAGGGTTTTTGGAGCCTTTATTTCAGGTTCGAGTCCTGAAGGAGCAACAACTTAGCCTGCTGGTGTAATGGTAACACAGGTGTTTCTGGAGCATCTGTTATTGGTTCGAGTCCAGTGCAGGCTACTCAGTCTTTTAGATTAGTTTAATGTATAATTAATACTCAATGATTATGGCACAAATGAAAATGCGCAATGCACAATTAAAGGCAACTATCGGTAAGATTCCTGCAAAGGAAGTAATCAAGGAAGTTGCCAACATGCCTGAGTACGATACTGTAAATCGTCAGGGTCATGCGGCCTACTCAGTTCAAGACGAGCTTAGGCTGATTTCAATGCTCAACACTCTTAAGATTGAGCCACAGTTCTATCGTTCTGAGAACGAGATTATCAAGGAGCTTAGAGACCTTGTCTTCAAGCTTGCAGGGACTGACCCCTACTTTGTGGCACAGGCCATTGTTTGGTCAAGGTGTTGTGGTGAGGGTATGAGAACTATTAACCACCTTGCAGCAGCTCTGCTTGCACCTTTTGTAGCAGGAACTGAGTGGGGAAAGAGGTTTTATGGTTCTTTTGATAAGAAGTCCAAGAGACGTGGAGGTTGTATCTATAGGCTTGATGACATGTCTGAAATCAAGGATGCCTTCAGTGCATTGAATACCACAGTTCTTACAAATGCAATGAAGAAGGGCTTTGCCTCAGTTCTTGAAAATGCTTCAGCATACGAACTTGCCAAGTACAAGAAGACCACTATTGACATTTCAAATCTTACACACCCTAATGTAGCCAAGTCAAGAGCTATGGTTACAGTTGATGGTAAGGAGATGAATGTCATTGATGCTCTGCTTAAAGGTATGACAATCTCTGCTGACACATGGGAAACAGCAAACTCAGAAGCCGGTCAGATTGTGGCACAGGCAGTGAAGGAAGGAAAGCTCACCAAAGAGAAGGCCGAGCAAGTTCTTAATGAGGCAAAGAATGATAACTGGGAAGGTCTTCTTGACGAAGGCAAGCTTGGTATCCTTGCAGCAGTAAGAAACCTCAGAAACATTCTCAATGGTAACAGAACTTCTGTAGTTGACAAGGTTGCAGCACTTGTTCAGGATGGTGACAAGATTCGTCAAGGCAAAGTGATGCCTTACCAGCTTGAGCAGGCAATGACTATTGTTAAGGAAGAGTTCAGCTCTTCACACAGTAGAAAGCTGCTTACAGCCCTGGAAAATGGAATGACCACAGCCCTTCCTAACCTGAAGAACCTATTGACAGGTAGAACACTTGTGATGATTGACTGCTCAGGCAGTATGCACGCAAGATGCTACTCTGGCAAGACTCAAATCAATGCTTCTTGCATTGACAAAGCAGCTATCCTTGGAGCCATGCTTGCCAAGGGTGCAAATGCTGACATTATCTTGTTTGGAAGTGGGGCTAGGAGATTATCTTACAATCCTAACGACAGCTTAACAACTATCGCTGATGCAATCAAGAGTGTTAATCTTGGTGGTACAAATATCAGCTCAGCTTTCAATCTGATTCGTGGTGAGCATGCAGCTTATGACAGAGTCATTCTGCTGTCTGACTATGAAGCAAATGGTGGTTGCACACGTTCTTCATACAAGCAGTACATCAATGAAGTTTGCAGTCCTTATGTCTACTGTGTAGACCTTGCCTCTTATGGCACCACACAGCTCAAGAACGAAGGCAAAGTCAACTATTATTTTGGTTACGGCTACAGTATGCTGGATGATGTTGCCAAACTTGAGTTCAATCCACAGGCCCACATAGAGAAAGTCAAGCAGATTATAATCTAAACATAACACTACATACAAAAGTGCAGGGAGTCTAAACAACTTTCTGCACTTTTGTTGTTTATGGCCCTATCGTCTAATTGGTTAGGACATCACCCTCTCAAGGTGAGGATGCGGATTCGAGTTCCGTTGGGGCTGCGAGAGTTATAAATCAATAAAGTAAAATATTAAAAACATTTTGAGTTATGTGTATGTATTCACGCAACTGTGAGCCTATGGTGGCTCCGTATGACATCAAAGTTCTGAAGTACCTAAGAAAGAGAGATGATGGTGGTGTAGTAACACCTTGTCAAGAAGCTCCGGTCACATTTGACGAGCCGTTGATAGCACATCCTTCAACTCCTCAGTGGAGGTATGAGCATCGAGACAATTACGACAGAGAAATCTATTCTGTAGGTGCTGGTGTTGTTCATGCTAAGCTAACTCCGAGCAGTGATTATGGCAATTTCTGTGTAGAGGCTATCATTCCTAAAGGAACCAAGTTCTGGATTGACTCATTTGGTAACGACATTGTAGCTGAGAAGCTTGTTGTTACCACGAAGGAGGTGTCTGTTAAGAAGCCATTTATCAGCCCTGAGTTGACCGAAGTTATCCTGAAGGGTGCTCCTCAAAGAAATGGCATTCGTGTTGGTGATTACCAGCTTACAGATGACACATTTGTGTCCCCTAAGAAGGGCATCCAAGCCAAGAAGGTCCGTGGTCAGGTATGTGGTTTCTACAAGGATGGTACTCCTATGATTTGTGCTGTAGAGAGATTTGAAGCTATATGGGACAACAAATATGGTACCAGAACCACAACACCTACATCTCCCAATTCTGAAGAAGCACAGAAGCTATTTAACGGCAAGGAAATCACTGGACTTGTCAAGGAAAAGTATCCTGATGACAAAGACCTTGAAGCATTCCAGACCTGCATCAGCTATCGTAAGGACGAAGGTGAAAACTGGTTTTTCGGGGCTCTTGGAGAAGTCATGGAAATGCTCGATAATGCTTTGTATCTGAATGCTGCAAGGGCCATCACAGGCATTGGTTTTGTAATCGACAGACAGTACTGGTATTGGTCTTGCTCCGAGTGCGATTCCGGCCGCTCGTTCGGCTGCGGCCTGCGCGACGACATGGTCTGCAGGGGCTGGGGCTACAAGTACGACCGGGGCAGTGTTGTTCCTTTCTTTGCTTCTAAGGATGAGAAAAAAAACCAACAGCAATAAAGAAGCATAAACTTGCTGAATATGCAACTAGATTATGCAACTTTTTCAAAGGACATTGAGTTTATCTGCAAGGGCTTGAAGGCCTCTATCAGACACATGCCAAAATACAATAGGTATGTAGTCGGAGACAGGATACTCAATGTTCTTTTAGATATCAAGGTAACTACCAAACTCCTGGTCTTCGGGCTAGGAATTGGTAAACCTGATGTTAGCCAGCTCTACAATAGTCTTGTGACATTGTGGGTGCTTTTAGATGATTGTATTGAAGACGGAACATTACTGCTGAAAGGTCCCAATACTGTGGCTGAGCCATGGAAGAGACTATCAGACTTGTTGAAAGCATTTCCAAAAGTGTAGCCCTCAAGACGGGTGTTGGGTACCTTAACAACTTTCTATAGTTGGTCTAACACCGAGGACTAGTCCAAACGATTTTCACTACCTGAAATTTCATTTGTGGAAGGATACCATACAGTCAGAGTTTTCTCTGGTCGTTAAAGTGCAACTAGCTTGCATTCAATGGTAGTTGTTGCTCCGAGAACAATTCCAACAACTCGTTCAACTGCAACCTGAACAACAACATGGTCAACAGGAACTGGAACAACAAGAACAACCGGAACAGTGTTGTTCCTTTCTTTGATTCTGCAATAAGAGTAGTATACTACATTTTATGGATTATAGCTTCACTTATGCTGAAGTGGTTGCTGCCTTCGATGATTGTCTAAAGCATAAAAAGAACACTAAAGGAGCTAAAGACTTCTGTCTTAATAAGATATCAAACTTACTTGATTTAACGGATGAAATCAATTCCCGTACCTACAAAATAGGTACCTCTCAGGCATTTATTATCACTGACCCGAAGGTTAGAGAAGTGTTTGCTGCAGCTTTCAGAGATAGAATTGTGCACCATCTGATTATCAGGGAGCTTGAGCCTTATTTTGAAAGGTATTTCATTGGTACGACCTTCTCTTGTATGAAGGGCCGAGGGACCCTGCATGGTGTAGAGAAACTTGCTTCAATACTTGATGAGAGAAGTGAGCACTATACGAAGCCTTACTATATAGCTAAATTAGATTATCAGAGCTTCTTTATGTCTCTTGACAAAGAGCTACTTAGAAAAGGTCTTGATAATTTCATCTTACAAAACTATCCCGACAACCGTAAGAGAGAATGTCTGAGATGGTTATGTGAGATGGTTGTTCTTCATCATCCTGAGGACGATTGTGAGAAGGTTGGAAACATTTCCTTGTGGAAGCTACTACCTCCAAGTAAGAGTCTATTCTTTGTCGGAAAAGATAAAGGCCTGGCTATTGGAAATCTGACATCCCAGATGCTTGCCAATTTCTATCTGACACCGTTTGACTATAAAGCAAAAGAGCTTGGTTTGGATATCGTGAGATATGCTGATGACTTCACTATAGGACATCCTGACCTTGAGTATCTCAAGTCATGTATTCCTATACTGAAAGAGTTCGCAAAGACTCACTTGAAACTGACCGTCCACCCTGACAAACTCTATATGCAGGAATGCTCTAGAGGAGTCACATTCGTAGGTGCTATTATCAAACAGAATAGAATCTACTGTGGTCATAGAGCTGTAGGCAAAATGTACGACAAGGTTGCAAGTAGATTCTCTGAATATTCAGAGAAGGGACTTGACAACTTTGTTTCTTCTGTAAATTCTTATCTAGGCCTAATGAGACACTACAAATCCTACAAAATCAGGAAGCATTTTGTTCTTAGTAAGTTAGGTGAATGGTTGCCTTATATAGTAATAGGTAAGGACTACAAGAAAATAAACCGGCTGTCTTAGTTCCGTCTGACAGCATAAAACATAACATTAACAATTTAAAGTTTCGTAGTATGAAAACAATTTTCTTAGTTTATCTGAATGAGAAAGTTACGGTCAGCCAAGCAAATGACCGTAAAATGAAAAAGTACTGCTTCAGGACTGAGGATGACCTGAAAGTAGGTGACGTTATTAAGTCTCGTAACTATTCTGCAAATATGCTTGTGACTGACGTCATTGAAAAGGACTATACTCACTACAATAGCACCACTGGTGAGCTGAGTACTGAGCCCAACTCTACTGCCTGCTATCCTATCAAGACTCTGTGCATCCGTGAGGAAGACTCTTCTGTAGTTTATGCTCAGAAGGTAGAGGCTTAAACCTAGAGAACATGCCTAAGATGTGGCAAAAAAGATTAGTTATTCATATTTTAAATTAGTTCAAATGATTTCAATTATCGGAACAATTATTCTGGTGTTGGTTCTACTCCTGCTGTTCAAATACTTTACAGGAAGAAGCAAACCTAGCCAGGAACGGAGCTCAATGGAAAAGATTGCTTGCTCTCTGTTTTCAATCTTCAGGAAGAATGTAGATGATGCTGCAACATCATTACGCTCTGCCAGAGTTATGAGAGAGGAGGCTATGCAGGAGGTAAACGACGCAATCCGTAACCTCAAGCAGTCTTATCAGGATGGTCAGACCAACATGAGAGTAGCTCTCAAGAAACTCAAGGAGAAAATACTCCCTAATCTTAAAGACCAGCCAGGAAAGCTGGAAGGAAAGGCTCGAAAAGCAAAGAAAGACTATCAGGCATCTGTAGACAAGGGCACTCCTATCGAGGCCTATAAGCAGAATGCTCTGAAGTATCTTCAGCTGAAGAACAAAGCTGTTACAAACATTAAACGTACTGAGGACAACATCACCCGTTTGAGTACAGCTATTGAGACTTCCAAGGCACAGTATGATGGCAACATCACTGACCTTGAGATGATTAAGTCTGAACTTGAATCTATGGTAGACATTCCACAGATTGAGCTGAATAACTCTCTGAATCGTATTCAGTCGTTACAGAATGAGCTCTCCAGCCGCATGAATGTGGATGCAATCCGAGCAGAGGTTCAGTCTGAGGTTCGTGAGGAGGAGACAGCAACTTACTCAGCAGACTTAGATGCAGAGTTCAACAATTTATAAACTTTAAAAAGTAGTACAATGGTAAATTTAACAAAAGGTGAAAATGTAAAGCTGACCAAAGGTGTTCAGCAGGTTCGTGTTGGTCTGTCATGGGATGCTAATAACAATGGCAATCCGGTTGACCTCGATGCAATGGCAATCGAGCTGACTGACAAAAATGGTAAGTGTGTCGGAGATGATTTCCTTGTGTTCTATGGCTCATCTAAGAAGGTTAATGGCAAGCCTACTGACCCGACTCAGGCAGTAATCCATTCTGGAGACAACTTGACTGGTGAGGGTGATGGAGATGATGAAGTCCTTACGGTAGACCTGAACAAGCTTGACCCAAGAGTCAATGCTATCCTGTTCGTTATCAACATCTATCAGGCTAGAGAGCGTGGCCAGAACTTTGGCATGGTTAAGAATCCTAAGGCCCGTCTGTATTACTCAGATGCTACAACACCTGACTTGGTGTATGAGCTTGATGAAGACTTTAGCACAGAGACCACTATGGAGTTCTGTATGCTGTACAAGCACAACGACGAGTGGAAGTTCAAGGCTATCGGTGAGGCTAACGGCTGCAACCTGGTAGAGGAACTGAAGAAGTATGGAATCCCAGCATCTGGAAACGCATGAGCAATGTAGTAAATCTCAGAAAAGGTCAACGAGTAGAGCTTGCCAAGGGTATCAGAAAACTCCGTGTTGAACTGACTTGGCAGGCCTCTCGTAAGGCTGAGTCATGGGACCTTGATATTATGGCCCTTGAGCTTGACTCAGACCAGCTGATTGCAAACGGAAGTGGTAACCATCTTGTGTTCTACAATAACCTTCAGGACCCTCAGGGGGCCCTTGTACATTCAGGTGACGACAGGACAGGAGAAGGTGATGGTGAAGAAATGAAATTGGACGTAGCCAAACTTCATCCAAATGTAACTGAAATTCTCTTTGTACTCAACATATTTGAGTCAATGAAGAAAGGCCAGAGCTTTGGTGAAATCAAGAAGGCAGTCCTACGAATCTACTATGATGACAATACTATTCCTGCACTTGTCTACAATCTTGAAGAGGAAGAAAGCCATCGTACTGCAACAGTACTCAAGGTTATCTCAATCTACAAGTCTGGTGGTGTTTGGAAAGTAAAAGCCATCAACGAGGGTGTAACATCAAGCTTGACCAAGGTTCTTGAGAACTATGGTCTTGGCTCAACCGACAATTCAATTTAACAACATGGCAACAGTAAATCTTACAAAGGTTCCCAAAGTCAACCTGACCAAGGGACAGACAGTGAATCTTACCAAGGATGGTACGGCAAACACAACTGGGCTCCAACAGGTGTTCTTTGGGGCAAAATGGGGCTCAATCATTCACGGACGAAAGCCTGTTAAGGCAGGCGGCTTCTTGAGCAGACTGTTTAGTGGTGTGAGAAATGCAATGGCTGAGGCTGTAGGTTCTGTAGAAGATGTAGATTTGGATGCAAGTCTACTTCTATTTGACAAGAACTGTAACCTTGTAGACACAGTGTACTTTGGTCACAAACGCTCGTCTGATGGTGCAATCATCCACAGTGGTGATGACCTTACAGGAACTGCTGGAGCTGAACGAAACAATGACAATGAGACTATTTCAATCAACTTACCCGCAATCAATTCTAGGGTTGAGTACATTGTAGCAATTCTCAACAGCTACCGTCACCACAAGTTCGATGAGATTCCTTATATGAAGCTTCGTATTTACACTGGCAGAGCAGGCAAGCCTGATGAGGTTCTGTGTGCCTACAATGTAGAGAACAATGACTCTTTCAAGGGCAAGGAAGCTATCATTCTCGGCCACCTCTACCGGTCACCAGAAGGCTGGAAATTCCGTGCTGATGGCAGAACAACTAATGAAAGAAGTATTTCTGACATTGCCCACGGAAGTGCAGAAAGGTTACTCAGAAACCTTTAAACTGGGTATTATCAAAGTATGTCTAATTAAAAAATTTCAAGTAAAAGATGAAAGGTCTTTCAAATAATCAACTGAAGGGACAGAATGTCCTTACACCACCACCATCGGTAACATGGTATCAAATGCTCTTAGAGAAGTACAAGGACCCGATTATAATCATTCTGCTGATTGCAGCCGCTTTTAGCTTTGTGATTAACATAGTTCAGAATGAACCTATGTGGGAACCCCTTGCTATTCTTGCAGCAGTGCTTATCACCACTCTTGTAGCATGGTGGCAAGATATGTCCTCCAAGTCACAATTCGACTCACTTAACAAGGTCAGTGACACTGACTTAGTGAAGGTGTATCGAGATGGTGTCGTAACAGAAATACCTAAGTGTGACCTTGTAGTCAATGATATTATCATCCTGAGTGCTGGTGATGAGTGCCCTGCGGATGTAGTTCTGCTTGAGGCAACCAACCTGCATGTGGATGAGGCAGCAATGACTGGAGAATCTGTTCCTGTAACAAAGTCCGTCACAGAAGAAGGCAACCCTACAATCCCCTCAAATGTTGTTCTCAGGGGAACCAATATCACAGAAGGTAATGCAGAAGGTAGAGTAACTGCCGTTGGTGACAGTACCAAGATTGGTCAGACTACCCGTCAGGCAAGAGAGATGACTGATGACAAGACCCCTCTGACCATACAGTTGGAGAATCTTGCCGACAAAATCAGTACTCTCTCATTCTGGATTGGTGGTGCTATTCTGGTACTACTCAATGTGCAGCACTTCTTCCTTTCTGATTACACCCCTGAGTGGGGTGCTATTTTGGCAAGTGAGCTTAAGTTCATTATGATTGCAGTGGTAATTGTTATTGCCGCTGTTCCTGAGGGACTGGCCTTGTCGGTAGTGTTGGCATTGGCATACTCTGTCAAAGCTATGATGAAGGACAATAACCTTGTCAAGAAGATGAAGGCCACAGAGACTGTTGGTGCAGTGAATATTATTTTCTCTGATAAGACAGGGACTATTACCAAAAATGAAATGACAGTTGTAGCAACTGATACTGTCAGCAGGATGATGGTGGAAATTAACGGCTCTGTAAACAGTACAGCCAACTTGAATGGTACAAAGGCTATAGGCAATCCTACAGAGGGAGCAATCCTGAAATGGATAGGTCAAGGCTATCAAGGCTTCCGTGAACGTAATTCTATCAAGGAACAGAAACCTTTTAACAGTACTGACAAGTATATGCTGACTGAGCTTGTAGATGGACTGGTTGATGATATCAGTAACAAGACTGCCAAAGTGTTTGTCAAGGGTGCTCCTGAGGTTATCTCTAAACTCATAGGAGATGATTCATATCTTGGCAAAGTAGCTGAGCAGCAGAAGAGAGGACGTAGAGCAATCTCATTTGCATCTGGTCCTGATGCAGAACATCTGACCTATGATGGCTCTGTCTTCATTGAAGACCCTGTACGTCCTGATGTTCCTGCAGCTGTAAAAGGTTGCTACAAAGCTGGAGTCGATGTTGTTATGATGACCGGTGACAACATTGCAACCGCATCAGAGATTGCAAGACAGGCAGGCTTCAATATGTCTATTCAAACAAACAACAGCACTGATAGAAATATCTATGCTATTGAGGCTAAGGATTTTAGTCCTGAGATGGTAACAACCAAACACTACCCGAATGTAATTGCTCGATGCAAGCCGGAGGATAAACTCCGTATTCTGAAAGCATTCCAGGAGGCTGGCTATATCTGTGCTATGACTGGTGATGGTGTAAATGATTCTCCGTCACTTAATCATGCAAACGTAGGTATTGCTATGGGTGCAGGAACATCTGTAGCCAAAGAAGCATCAGATATTGTCTTGCTGGATAACGCATTTCCGTCAATCGTGAAAGGTATCAAGTGGGGACGTTCTCTCTATAAGAACATCCAGTCCTTCCTTGCATTCCAGCTGACAGTAAATGTCGCTCTGTGTCTGACAGCAATCCTTGGCCCTATCCTTGGTGTGGAGTCTCCCTTCGGTGTAATTGAAATTCTGTATATCAACCTTGTGATGGATGCCCTTGGTGCTCTTGCTCTTGCAAGCGAGCCTGCTATGGATAATGTCTTGAATGACAAACCACGAGACAATAAGGAGTTCATTATCAATGGAAAGATGATGAAGTTCATTTGCTCTTCTGGTTTGGTATTGTTGGGCTTGATGCTGCTTCTGATGTTTGTTCCTCTTGGACTTGGTGCAACTGGATTGTTTGCAGTGTTTATGACATTCAACTGGATGAACCTGTTCAGAGCTAGGTCATTTGGCAAGAATATTGAATGGTTCTCTGGTCTAAGCAGAAATAAGTTGTTCATACTTGTGTCTGTAGGTATCCTGATTGCCAATACACTGATTGTTCAGTTTGGTGGCGGAATATTCGGCACTGAGGCTCTGTCTCTTGACCAATGGTTCAAAGTCTATGGACTCTCTTTGGTGGCAACTTTTGTTGCTTCTCTCATCAACTCTACGACTGTAAAAATTATATCGTCAAATGAGTAAAGTGTTAGTAATCTTTTTGTGGGTAGCTATAGTTTTATGGCTACTCACAGTTAGTACAAACCTGATAACACAACCTGACACAATGTGTAACCTCTTTGGAGGTGCACTATTGGTTGTGATATTTCAGGTGTCTTATGAAACTAGATGTTTTACACGTTTTTTAAACTGGAAAAGGAGAAATAAAAAATGAAAATGTTTAAAGCGAAATTTCTATCGTTAGTTGTAGCTCTTGTAGCTATGTTGTCTATGTCTTCATGTGAAAAGGTTGATGCCGGTTATGAGGGTATACTTGTAAACCTCTATGGTGATGACAAGGGTGTAGGTGAGGTATCTATGTGTACTGGTATGGTATGGTATAACATCTTCACACAAAATGTGTATGAATATCCTACATTTGTACAGACTGTTGACTATAAGCCTTTCACAGTCAATGCCAAGGATGGTTCTGAGTTTATGGTGGACCCGACAGTCTCACTAAAGGTAGTGGATGGAAAGTCCCCTATTATTTTCAAGAAGTATCGTAAGGACCTTGATGAGATTGTTGAGGGAACTCTGTACAACTATGTGAAGAATGCCTTCCGTATCCAGCTGAATAACTTTACTACTGACTACATTGTCAGCAACCGAGACTCGATTGAGCAAGCTATCGAGAGGTTTCTTGCAGCTGATTTACTTAAGGAAAATTTCCAGTTGGAGCAGCTTACCTCCGGTCTCAAATATCCTGAGGTTATTGTAACTGCTGTTAATGAGAAGAACCGTGCAATACAAGAGGCTCAGAAGGCCCAGAATGAAGTAGCAGTTGCTGAGGCCCAGGCTAAGAAGCTCATTGTGGCAGCACAGGCAGAGGCAGAAGTAAACTACTGCAATACGAAAGAAGCTGGGAAATCCAGATGATACGTATTTCCCGGATTTTACGCCGAGGGTGAGAGGGACTCCAAGGTGAAGGTAACGACTTCAAGACACTCTCACATATAACTACTGTGAAACTCAGTAAAGGTTTTTATAAATAGCCAGTGACCATCATGGTTCCATAGCTCAATGGCTAGAGCAACAGCCTTCTAAGCTGTGGGTTGTGAGTTCGAGTCTCACTGGAATCACTAATACTCACTATAAAACAAATTTAGCATGAGAAAATTAGAAATTATTTATTTAGGAGCTTCAGTAAAAGGAGCACAGATTCTTGTCCCTGTAGATGCAAGAAAGTACAGCTTTCTTACTAGCAACATGGTGGTTAGAAAGGGCGATGTCATTCTATCTTTTGAAAGAAAGCAGCCCATGTTTGTAGTCTCTATTGAGGAGGATTACAGGTCCAGCAGTATTACCGTAGATGGAAAGCCTATCCCCCTTACAGTACTGTACCTCAACAGAACTGATGATGACAAAGTCAAGTGGGCTGTCACCAGTATGGAGGTTCCTTCAAAGAGGTTCAATATAGAAGAGACCAGAGCTTTCAAGCTCTCTCTGAAAGAGGCTCGTCAGTGGTATAGAGGAAGTGACCCATCTCTTAGAAGGATAGCACTTACTATGTACACTGAGCAGGAACTTGAGCTATCTATTGAAGAGGTTCTATCTTGCATTGAGAAAAGAGTTATAACGGTCACTGTTCCTGCCTCTGAAGCCATCAAGTCTGAGGCTCTTAGCAAGTGGGCAAGTCTCGCAAAGTTCTTCAATGGTAGCTGGAAGATGAAGGCTGGTAAAACAGGACATTTCCTTGGAAGACAGTGTTATCCGTTTGAGGGTGGTCCGTTTCTGGGTGGTTGTGGACTTCCAAACTTTATTAAGGTTTGTGAACACAGCACTGTAATGTATCCAGGGATTGTATACTTCAAAAACAAAGAGGATATTCTGAAAGCTGCTAATCTTATGAAGGACAGTCTTGCAGCAATGTTTGACTAGTTCTGTTGACATTGGTTTTAGTTAGTATATAGTTTTTATCTTGCCAGTAAATAGTACGTGAGTATAGTTTGCTGGAAACGCTCTTATAGTTCAATGGATAGAATAACTCTCTCCTAAAGAGTAGATTCAGGTTCGATTCCTGATAGGAGTACTAATCAAAAATTTAGAACAATGAAAGCAATATTAAAAGCAACAGGAGAGGTTATTGATGTAACCAGAAATGATGAGGGCATGTACATACAAGACAATCCCAAGCAGTGGAGATACCCGTATGAACTTGAAATCCTTGGATACACACAGCAGGAGGTAGAAGATATCAAAAAGGCCACTAGGGCACAGTGTAAAGTTGATATTGCCTGGGGTGCCAGACGGTTTGAACTTATCAAGGCTGCTCTACAAGGACTTTGTGCTAATTGTGGTGGGATGCTTAACAACATTTCAGAAGATGCTGTAGCAAATAGGGCTATTGAACAAGCTGATGCAGTTATTAAAAAACTTAAGGCTGAATGATAACATTTCTGATTATATTTTCAATTATATGTGGGTATGTTATGATATCCCTTACTGGGGGTAGCTTTACACAGGCAGACATAATTGTAATCATTTGGTTCCTTATTTTAGGAATTATTGCTGACTTGTATTTAATTTTTGGGAGGAAATAATATGTTTACACAACCTGCTTTTATACGGAAGAATACTCCTGAACTTCAAAAAAAGCTAGAGGAGTTAGGATATAAACCGTCAAGAATAATATTTGACAATGAAAAGCTGTGTATTGCAACAGCTGTAAATGGTGAATACGCCATGTATACAAATATTACAAAAGAAATGTTTGATGATACAAATCCTCATAGAACATGGAACTGTGCTAATAGGATTGATTGCGGAACTAATGAGGAACTTTTCCTAGCCATAGCTGGGATGAGGGATGATACCGATAAAAATCAGTGGTTTATATTAGACACTATGGACTGCGTTATTGAGTCAATGAGAGTCCGTGAGTTTTTTGTTTGTGATGAGGATGATATAAAGGACATGATGTTTTACGACTCTATGTTTTTGAATTGTCACAAGGCTACTGCTGAAGAGCTTATCAACCATTTCAGAAGTAATGAACAAAAGTAAGATTATGGTAGAAGAAATACACACTATATAAACGTCCTATGGATGAAGCTACTTTAGCCTTGAAACTAGCTTATAGCAGTGTTGCAGATAGGCTAGGTGGGAATAATGGTGAGGTTCTGTTTATAGTAATCAAAGATGGATTTGCTAAAACTTTTACAAGATAAGTTATGGGTGATAGACTTCTTTATGACAGAACCTGGTGTGACTACTTAACTCCTTGTCCTCACAGAAATAAACAGGGTGACCCAGCTGGGGTAATAGTAGGTGACTATGAGTGCAGTATCTGCCCTTACCACATGTCCGAAGACCGAAAGAAACATATTGTGGTCTGTGCATACACAGATAGCAAGTTTACAACCAAAATAAATTTAGAAAGGGATAGATTATGATGCCGGAAATTTGGTATAGTTAATAAACAAACAATCTGAAAGTGCTCTAAGATGAGGAAGGTTCCATGCACTAGAACATAGAAGCTGTGGTATCGCAGTCTGGAGCTTCCTTTTCGGGGGTGTTTTGGCTTTTGATTGCTAATTATCTGGTAGGAGAACATGCAGAGACTGATGGAGAGACATCAAAACAACAACTGGCAATACTTCTATGAGAATTGCTGCCTAATGGCCGAGCAGCACTTGCTTGGGAACAGAAAGGTGCACACCGTCTGCAGTACTGTTAAATAGGGTTCGAGTCCCGGTGGTCACTGGAATGAGTGGCAACCCGTAGGTAGGAGGATACCCTGCAGACATAAGATTTCCCTGTTAGATTAAATAGGGTGGTGGATGAAACTGACAATCCAGTCAGCCCCGCAGATAACCAACTGCATTAACAAATTGGTAAGCATGTGAAATTCTCTTATGAGAGGTTGGTAAGACCGGGGTTCGACTCCCCGCACCTCCACATATTAATAACAAAAAAATAACAAAAATGTACATAACATTAGAAGAAGCAAGGGCCCTTTACAAGCAGGGAGGGCCTGCAAGAACAGTGGCCCTAAGAGCCTATAAAGAAGAGGAAATCATCAATGATTTTACTTTGGTAAGACAACTGCCTGATGTGGAGCACACTCCTCTAACCAACCTATATGCACAGCTTCGTAAAGCTTATAGGCAAATATCAGCAGGAAGACCTGTGGAACTTACAAAAGGTGGAAGTGTTTACCTACCTGAGATTGGTTTTTCCTCTACAAAATTTAAGCGGAGATATGGTGAATACAAGCAGGATGTTGCTATAGATGGAGAGTCCTATAGGCTCTATGCAGGCATCTCTTCTTCCACTTTCAGTGGTAAGCTTGGTTATGAGAATGATGGTGTTCCCTGTGGTTCTGCACTGCTCTATAATAGTTGGGCATTCAGGGACAGGGAACAGGCACTTCATTTCGTAAATATCTTCTATAAGGAGCTGGTCCTTCTTGAGTTAGGAGATTCCCATGACCTTGTTTTTGAGGACAAATATGAAAAGGCTACTAAGAGGGATGTCGGTTAGGTTTCCTGACGGACATATAGAAGTGGTTACATCCACATTTAGGTTCCCTGCTAATACACGATTCCGAAAGAAGGGTCGAGCTATGTTCCAAACTAAGAACTGGTTATGGCATACAGCCTACGATGATAATGTGGAAATCTTGGGCTTTAAGAAGCATTGATTATGGTGAAGTATAGGTTTACAATCCCTTTGTATGATGTCAGAGTGACCCTTGTTCAGGTAGAATCCACATTAGATTATCCTTTTGTGGAAAGACTGCTTAGACCAGTAAGAGTTACTCCTGAATTAAAAAAGGAAATCCGTGAGTACATAGAAGATGGGTCTGCCAATGGTGGGATTACTTTCAGAAATATGACTGTCAGGACTTGTGTAGTAGTGTTTTACCAAATGAGGTCCGAGTTAGACAGGGCTGAGGTATACTCACATGAAAAGAGACATATTGAAGACCGAGTTCTTAACTGGGCTGGTGTGGATGATATTGAGTCATCTGCACTACTTGCCGGCTATCTTGGCAGACAATTTGCTAAATTTACAGCTTTAACACAACAAAACAGAAAATGAGTAGAGAAATAACAAAAGAAACTTTTTATCAGTTTCTCAGGAATAACAACTTCTATGAAGCTTGGATGGAGGGATATGCCATAGATAATGAAATGTATAATGATGACGTTCCATTGGATAAGTTCTTTGAAGAGTGTCCTCAACATTTATGGCTATACTCTGGAATTAGTGCTCTTGCTATGTCAGCTAATTGGCCATCTATAGGTTATGAATCATTGAGGGCTAGGTTTGATGGATGGAGAAAGGCTCATCAATCGGACTATATTGACCTTGATGAAAAGTGGATGGACTTTATAAATAAAAAAATGATAATAGAACTATGGACAGAATAAAGGAACTAACTAGTGTTTTGACAAAAGCAAATAGTGCTTATCGGGCTGGGTCACCGATAATGTCTGATGTAGAGTTTGAGGCTCTTGAACAAGAACTCAAACAGCTTGACCCAACGCATCCTTGGTTTCTTAAGGGTGTAAACGATGAAGCACCAAAGACCAGAAAGGTTAGGCTTCCCGTACCTATGATGTCACTTAACAAGGTAAAGACGGTTGAAGAGCTTGTTGATTGGGCTAGGGGGTTTCATGGTGAGTTTGTTATCACTCCTAAGTATGATGGGCTGTCTATTGGCTTATTTAGAAATAAGGACGGTATTCTGCAGGCTGTAACAAGAGGCAACGGTGAGGTTGGTCAGGACTGTACCCAGCATTTTATGGAAATACAGGATGCACCTAGAGTTGATGATGCACATGAGGAAAATATCCGAGGTGAAATTATCTTCACCCACTCCAACTTTGAAGGGTTCAGACAGGACCATCCTGAGGCAAAAAGCTCAAGAAACTCAGCTACAGGTCTTATCAATGGTGACTTTGATACTGCAAAAATTGAGGATTACAAGAAACTGTCAGTTATTGCTTACAATCTGAGTAGAGTGCCTGAACTAAACAAAAAAGAGCAGATTGACATTCTTAGTAGGTATTACACAAATGTTGATGCTATACCTCACACAGTTGTAACACTTGATTTCTTTACAAGCCCTACATGTAGACAGGACCTAGCACATCTGTTTAACTGCTGGAGAGCTATTTATCCTATGGACGGCTTGGTGATTGATGTCAATGATGCTCAAGAAAGGTCAATAGCTGGAGTATACTCAAATGGTAATCCAAAATACTCTATTGCATACAAAGACCCTGAATTTACCTCTAAGGCAGATGTAGAGGTTGGGGAAATCCTTGTACAGCTGAATCGTGAGGGTGTAGCAATCCCCGTTGTGTGCCTGAAAGAGCCTGTATCCTTGGCTGGTGCTGAAATCTCAAGAATCAGTGGAATCAACATGCAGTATATTGAGGATTGGGGAATTGCCCCTGGTCAAGAAATTACTATCATCAGGTCTGGTGAAGTAATACCTAAAATTATTGCCGTGGGTGGTGTCAAAATACCTTTTGTAGAGGAGTATACTTCTGCAAAAAGTTATAAGACAGCTTACACAAAAGCCCTGATGGAGCGTCAGATACAACCGTCATTTCCTACTCACTCTATAAAGACTTGCCCATACTGTGGTAGTACACTTGAATGGAATGACAATCACATTCATAAAGTTTGCCCAAATGAAGATTGCCCCGAAAGAAAGGTTCAAGCAGTTATTCAGTTTTGTAGCATTCTTGGTATCAAAGGCTTTGGAGAGGGTAATTTTCGACAGCTGTTCAATGCTGGACTGGTGACCTATCCTTATGAGTTGTTTGGTCTGAAGATAAGCCAGCTGGATAAGCTTCCAAACTGGGGCGAAGTGTCAACCAACAACCTGATGCAGGAGCTTGTAAGAGTATCATCTGGCAACATTCCGTTTGCTCAGATTGCCCATGCCTCTGGCTATTTTGGTGGCCTTGGACAGAAGACAATTCAGCTGATTGTTGATGCTGTCGGAGTAACCTCTGATGGCATAGTAAACAACAAATCTATTGAAGAGCTTTGTCAGATTGATGGTGTTCAGGAAATAACTGCAAGACAGTTCCGAAATGGTCTGTGGTTGTTCTATGATTCTATCATATCTGAGCTGCTTACTCCGTCTTATGTTGTCAGCCCTGTGGCCGGTGGTCCTCTGAAGAGTGTTGTGTATTGTTTTACTGGGTTCAGGGATAAAGCTTTGAAGGAAAAACTTGAAGGTCTTGGAGCACAGGTAGTGGACAGTCTCTCAAAGAAAGTAACTAAACTTGTCACCAAAGAGGCTAATAGTACTAGCACAAAGGTGAAGAGGGCACAAAGCCTGGGAATAGAAGTAATATCTCTTGAAGAACTTCTTCAAGGATATCAGAATTTAACTCGTATACTAGAGCATGGAAGTAGTTCTAACTGAAGGATGTATCTGTGGTAGTCTGACTGTTGATGGTGTTGAAGAAATTGACCTAACCAACGAACAACGTCTGAAAGTCATTGACCACATTTACGAATGGATGAAGAAACATCCTGAGAATCTGAATAATATCCTACAAGACATGGTTTCAACTTTCTATAATGATTATGAAAGTTCAGACCATGCTTGTGAGTGTTGTGGTGATTATGTGACCACTTGCACTTGGGATATTTGAGAAAAGTCGATACTATTACACCAGACAGCTATTCCAGATGGTTCTATCTCTGTATGTTACAATAAAACAGTTTAATAACTTATAACAAATGTCATTATGGATTTTCTGAATTTTCTGTGGATAGCCGGTTGGATTGGTCTGTTCATCTACTGGATGGTTGACCAAAATGACAACAAATAGTTATCTGATACACCGTTAGCTCAATGGAAAAGAGCATCCGTCTACGAAGCGGAGGGTTGTGGGTTCAAGTCCCTCACGGTGTACCATATTGGAGCTTTGGCAGACTTGGTGTATGCACCAGACTGAAAATCTGGCTAACGTGGTTCGATTCCACGAGGTTCCACAAGATGGTACTTTAACACAAGGTATTATTACAGCATGGGAACACAGCACATATTAGTGTGGTATAAAGAGAACAAAGTGTATGCAGACTTGTCTACGACAAACACTAGAATCCAAGATTCTTACAGGATTAGCTCAAAATCAAACATGAAAGCTATTCTCGAAGAGTTAAGGGAACGTTCTTGTAGTACTGACATGGCTATTAATCTGTTGAGTATAAATGAAATGGTCCGAGAGTGGAGAGCCCACAATCTACTATATGATTTACATCTTTTCAGAAGTCATACTAAGGATGTTGACCTTAACATTGGAAACCCCTGGTGTCTTAAAGTTCTGTATGCAGTTGTTTCACTACTCTATTGTTTAGTTCCTAGTTAGCAAGATGATAACTTAACTAAATCAATTTTGGTATGATGAAAATGATTAAGAAAGCATTGAAGTGGTATTTTACCAGAACTGCTCAGTCATATTACATGACTCCTAGTGGTATGATTCTTGTGAATCTGCACCTCTAAAGTTCCTGGTAAAGAAAGGTTATTCCCAATCTGGGGAATAAACCTTAACGGGTGTGGGGATAGGCCCTCAACACAGTTCGACCCTGTGACATTCCACAAATAAAACAACAAACAATTATGAGAACAAAAATTCTTCGTAAACCAGGATGGGATTTAAATCCCAGTGACAAGGTTGTGAACTCTATCTTGGCTCGTGTTGAAGCCAATAACGGACACTGCCCATGTCACAATACAGGACATGATACAATATGTCCTTGCTCTGATTACAGAGAAAACAATGTATGTCATTGTTCTCTGTATGTCAAAAGAAAAGAACAGCTTTGTGTAGGGGTAGTGACACCAAGTCCTATAAAACCTCTGAAGGCATCAGACAAAAAACCTATGCCAACACCGAAACCTCATACAATACATGTAAAAGGAGGTGCTGTTCTTACAACCATGTGAAAATCAAATCGTGAGTAAATTAACATATTGTTTTACATTTAAAAAGTTTTTTAAAGATGGTACGAATCATCGATGAAGCAAAAGGTCTTGATATGACCGCAAAATTTAATCTCGGACAGGAGATTGTAGTCACCAGTTACCAGGGATACCGTAAGGGGGTCATTACTGGAGTATCTGCCAACACAAATGACAAAGGAACAGTGTTCATCTACACAGTTGAGCTGTATGTAGGCAAGAAGTCTGCACCGAAAGTCAAGAAGTGCCTTGAAAAGCACATCTATGGCACAGTAAAGGAAGCCCTTACAGCCCTCTCTGAGATGGAGGAAAACAAGAAATCTGAATCAAAGTCTAACTCTAAAGAAAAGGAGGATTAATTATGGCAGCATGCAGAAACTGTAAGTTCTTGTCCGATGTAAATCGTGAGGTAGCACCTGACCGTGGATGGTGCTCAATGTGGTGCAAATGGCAGATGTGCAATGCACAGGCTTGCAGGTATCACGAAGCAAAACCTGTTCCACCTAGAGAAGCTTATCAGAGCCGCTCTCGTCAGGGAGGTAACTACAGAGGTAACTCAAGACCCCGTTATCAAAGACCTACACGATAAGTAAAAAGGCAAACAAATCTTGTGGTTGGGAGTGTTTATCTCCCACCACTTTATATGGGTGTAATTCAGTTGGTAGAATGCTGCATTTGGGATGCAGTTGTCGCTGGTTCGAGTCCAGTCACCCATACTACAGAGGGAATGCAGGGAAAAATCCGGTAGAGTAGCTAACTACAATTTAAGGATGAAGACCTCTTAAAAAGACCTTGCTTCAGGCCCCAATGGTGTAATTGGTAGCCACGTCAGGTTTAAGCCCTGATGGCCATTTGGCTGTGTTGGGTTCGAGTCCCACTTGGGGTACAAAGTTGAGTAATAACATATAAAAATAAGGCTTATGTTCGAGAGATTAATAATTGTTGTGCTTGCAATCTTAGCACTGTGTATTGGTATAATAGCCGTAGTACTTGTGGGCATAGTTGCAGTGATAGGCACAGTATTGTTTGTTATAGCTGAATTTATCAGCTGGGTGTTAAACGGTTTCATTTGGTTATGGAACACAATTTTTGACAAAGATGCAGAATATTTTTCTTGTTGTTGGTTCCTGCCCTGATTCTGTGGTACTTAACGGAGCATTACCTTTTAAGGGAGGTGATGAAAAGCCGTTAGAGTGCTGGGCACCTGATGGTACTCTCTATTTAGGTGTTATCAAGGATGTAGCTGGAAACATTGTTGAAATTGACGGGCTCATAAGAAATGGAGCTTTCGTAAAAGAGGTTCCTGTTGGCTCGTTAGTCTGTTTTGGTACAGAATCATCACAATGGTTTGTCAGCAGATACTACTCTGGTGTGTATAATGACATGATTACCAATCTTATGAAAGAATTTGGAATCACAGACTATAAACTGCCTCATTACAGAGGCCGAGTTCACTTCTAGCCCAAACAGTAGATTAACGACTGGCACTACTGTTAGGACATAATTCGGGAGCATCTATGCTGGTCATTAATTTAAAATTTATTTTATTATGAAGTTTCAAACATTTTATCAAAATGCGTTCTACCTGTTAGTAGGATGTATCATCGGCTTTGCCATAGCAACTTCTATGTACTACAAGCCGGTAAAAACAGAGATTCAGTTACAGACTCAGCCTATCGAAAAAGTAGTTACCTTCGATAGTGTTAAGCACACAACACTGAACGATGCTAACCTGATGAAAGAGTTAATTCGTCAGGGGGTTCAGCATCCTGAGATTGTGCTGGCTCAGGCACAGCTAGAGACTAGTTTCTACCGGTCTGATGTATGCAAAAAGTACAACAACCTGTTTGGACTACGTCACAAGAATGGATACTACAAGTTCAACAACTGGCAGGAATCAGTTACAGCTTATAGAGACTATGTTCAATACAAGTACAGGGGTGGTGATTACTTTGCATTCCTAGAAAAGATTGGCTATGCAGAAGAGCCAAAATACACACAATATGTGAAATCCCTGATTTAATCACATAACTGAGCTGATAGTCATCTTGAAAGTTACTTCTATTTTAATGGCAACGAACATACTTTCAGGTATATACTTCAGCTATATGGGGACATGGTGGAATGGTAGACACGCTGGTCTTAGGAACCAGTATCTTACGGTGTGAGGGTTCGAGTCCCTCTGTCCCTACAATAATCTGATGGTCAGTGTAAGAGTTACTTCTATGCGGGTTGGTCCCCGCAACCATTTATGACCTTCTCTAGCACAATATACCTCAGATTTGAAACGTGCCCTTGGTGTAATGGTAACATCACGGTCTCCAAAACCGTTGTTGGTGGTTCGAGTCCATCAGGGTATGCAAGGCAGGTCACCTGAATTTGTCTAATGGGATGACTGACAGAGGTTGGGTGGGACAAAACACCACGAACCTCCCTAACATAGTCGAAACTGGCTACATGCTCAAAGTATTAGACAGAATGGTCTGTAGTCACTATGTTGCAGGGGATAGGAAATTCCCCTATTTGGAGAGGGCAACCTGTAGGGAACAGGGAGAGCCTGCTAAGCTCATCGTGCCTATCAACAATAGGTATCCGGGTCGGAACCGGGACTCTCCGCAACCATTCCGTTGAGGGTTTCACTAGGAGACGGAAAGACAGTGGGTGAAGAAACCTACCACGACTGTCAAGTGCAAGGACAGGGAAGCTATCTGAGTTTTCAGGTGTAGGCTGCTTGCGAGGGAGGGTACTTTAACTGACATTTCAAGTCTGAAACCCCTCCCAATTTTTTGTGTGATGACGAATGCTTAATGACATATAAGTATGGACTTTTAGAGTGCTGTAGAATAATCATTACTTGTAGATAAACCTAGTCTAATGGTGCTTATTAAGTGCCTATTTTTTCAAAGATGACATAACAAATTCCATTCAGATGGAAACCAAAATTTAATCTATGGACAACAAACAACTACAGACCTGGTTGAAACAACATGGTTTCTATCAGGGTAAAATTGATGGAATTGTCGGTAGGCAAACGAAGGAGGCACTTAGGAAAGCACAACAGTATCTTGCTGATAGAGGTCTGTACAAGATTGCTGTTGATGGTATTTTTGGTAAAGGTACACTAGGTGCTATTACTACCTACAATAAAGGAAAAAGGTACTTCAACAAATATGGTATTTCCTTTAACATCTATGATAGAAACAGTATGGACAATGCTGTTAAGGCCCTTCGTGCAAAAGGTATCCGTCAGGTTAAAGTAAACGGACGGGTTGTGAGCCTTGGAAGTAATGGTGCTTTTCAAGCATTCTATGACACAGCAGCTGATGCTATCCGTGGTGTCCGTTCAAAGACTCTTAGTGACTCTCGTGAGGGTAATGCCACAAGCAGAGCTCGTGGTATAAGGGATAATGTCCGTGCTTTCAATAGTACTTCTGCTGCATCTAACGGAGGTGGTTCTTCACTTCGTATAGGAAATCTTGATGACCTTGTTATGAGATATGCTTATGACAAGTATCATGGTACAGCTGTGAATGACAAAGACTGGGGGATTTCTTATGACTACACTCCACACAGTAAACTAACTCTTGGTAAAGGTATTACACTACATATCACCAACAAATACACTCCTCAGCAAGCAGCTAGGATAGCTATTGGTGCCGGTATGGCAAGCTACAATTACAATGGCCGAACATACAATACAAACCTCTTTACAGGTCAGAAGGGGTTCTCAGATAGAAGGACCTTCGATGCCTATATTGAGAACATTCGTAAGACCAGAGGAGCTGTTGCAGCTCAGCAAGCATACAATGCAGAGCTTGCAAGGCAGTATAAGACCTATGGTATTGACTTCAACCAGCTCAAGAACAAGACCGGTGCACAGTGGAACAGTGTGTTTGGAGTTGTTCCTTATGGTTACAATCCTGAGTCTGTAGGAGCTATTGCAAAAGGACAACAGGCAGTTCAGGCACCCGGTGCAACTAGGCAATCAAGTGGTGTCAGTACAGCGGCTGTTGGGTATCGTTATACTGGCAAGGGTTCTAACGGGCGATTCCAGTATAACAACTATGGTGAATGGAGAAATGCCCGTATCATGGCACAATCAGGACTTCACAATGGTGGTATCTCAAAAGCAAGAGCTGTTACATCATTGTACTCTATGGGATTCCCTGTAGTTCAGGGAATGAGAGACCAACTTACATTCTCTGGTGCAAGGCCTAATAGAAATCAGGTGGACCGTACAAACTACTACACACTTACTGACCGTAACAGAGGTTCTTCAAAGATGCAGGCATGGGTTTATAACGAGGTTCGTAAGAATCCAGCAGCTGCATATAAGTACTTCCAGCACATCTATGGTAACAGGAAAAGAACTTCAAAGGGCTTTGAAGCAACAAAGAACAGAAGTTACAACTTTGACCCAGCCAAGGCATCAAGACTTGCTCATGCAGCAGGTCTTACACCTTACCACTTGAATACAGTTGGAGGTGATTTTGTAGACAAGAATCCTATGCCGGTTGTTGGTGCACATGACCTGTGGGGCTCACTCAAGACATTTTACGAGAATGCTTACGATGAAAATGGTAAACTAAGGTCAGACTTTTCATACTCTGAAAATGGCTATAACAATCGATTTGATGGTGGTGCTTACACTGTCAATGTTCGTGGTGGTAAGGCTGTCAATGCAGAGGATGTTTGGAATGTTGAGCTTGGTGGCATGAGTGCTGGTATGAATGCCGGTATCACAAGTAAGAAAGGGCATCAGGGTATTCCAATGATTGTCAGATTCAGCAAGCAAGGAGGTCTCTTACAGTTCATCACTGCCTTCAAGGGTGGTGGGGACTTCACCAATGGCAAAAAGAAAGGTGACAGAGTAAATACTGACCAGTGCGCAGCTTGGTCAAATGGAACTCTGAGAGGCCTTGACTACCTGATATCTGGAAATGCCTGGAGCCTGAATGATGTAGATACTCTCTACAATGGCTATGAAGGTCTTGAGAAACCTGCTACATACAACAGAAAAGCTATTCAGAAATACAACTCTGCAGCCACAGACTCCGTGTATACAGGGTTTGATAGTAAGTCCCTTGACAAGTCTAAGCCTTATGTTGTAAACATGTTCTACAGGGGCAGTCCTGCCCAGGAACTAGCTTTCAAGGAAGGTAGAGGCGTTACTGGTACTCACACAGGAATCCTGTCATACAAAAACGGAAAGTGGGTGGTGACACATAACATACATGGAACTATCCATGAGGAGCCATTTATACAGCTCCAAAATAGTAAGGGAAAATATGGTGTAACTGCTATATTCAGCCCCAGAAAGAAGGGATTCCTCAGTAGTGTCAAACACTTCTTTGGACTCAAATATGGTGGTTGTATCATTCCAAAATAGAAACTAAAATTTTGATGATTATGAATAAATTCTGGAAAACTCTGAAAAAGGTATATATTTGGACAGTGCTGGTTACATACCCTATTGTAGTAGCAGCTATGCTGACTTTACTTTATTGGGCATTCATACTGCTAAGTGCTTCTGCTGTATACCCTAATTAGGAGTAAAATGTTTAATGTTTAAATTTTAATTTTAAGTGCTATGAGTACAAAAATCAAAGCAATTTATCTGTGTGCAGCTCTCTTAGTTTCGGGAGCTTTGATGTCCTTTTCCAGCAGCAATCCTGGGAGTGAGTTTCCCATTCCTAAGCCTGCAGAGGAGAAACTCATTAACATGGCTGTCAGCCACGGAGCAATCTCCCAGAGAGAAGGTACATTTCTCACAGAAAACCATGCTATCCAACAGTGTGTGGATGCCTTCGTCAGTAGTGGCTACGAGCCATCAGCAGCAGTTGATAAGTTGGCTGAACTTGGAGTGTCTTCCGGCAACTTCAAGACAAAGGACGAAGCAAAACAGGAAATCAAAAAGACTGTTGAAAAGGCACGGAAGAAGGAATCTAACTGGAGCAAACTCTATAGACTGCTCGGTCTCTAACGTATATAAATGCCCGATTGGTAACCAGTCCAGTCGGGCATTTTTGCGTTTTAAGGGTTTCAAACCACGAAGATTCTCAGACTACAAGATGAAGACCAGACCAACGAGATAATTTCTTAACCATAAATTGGAAATAAATTGGTAAGTTCTTCTTCAAATTCTAAGTGTGAGGGTTGTAGAGACTCTGGAATGTGTGAGTTATATGAAGTAGTCATGTGGCCTGAATGTCAGGATTTGATGGATAAAGAGGGTTGGGAGGATAACTCCTACCTCATCAATGATGACAGAGGCTTAGACGAGTTCGGAAGTAGTGCTTATTTTGTCAACAAGTCATGGTTGGATGAAGTTAATTCTGATAACCATGCTGTACAAGATTAAAGAGCCTATTTACATTTGTGGTGACATTCATGGTAACTTTCACTGGCTCAAGCCTTATATTGAGAAGTATGACCTTTCTGACTGCTCCATCGTATTCTGTGGTGATATTGGTTTAGGGTTTAAACCTCTTGAAGCATGGTACAAGTGGATACACGGATTGAAACTTACAGGAATCTTGCGGAAAAGGAAGATTGACTGCTACTTTATCCGTGGAAACCATGATGACCCAGCTTGGTTTAATGACACAACACTTGTGACCAAACACTTTAAAGCAGTGTCTGACTACAGTGTGTTGGCCTCACCGAACCACAACATCCTCTGTGTTGGTGGTGGTATTTCTATAGACCGAAGTGATAGGAAGCTTCAAATGAAGTTTTCTTATTTGGAATATCTGAAATACCATCCCAATGTCACAGTAGAAGAAGCTAAGTCAAAAACTGTGCAAATATACTGGCCTAACGAGGCTCCAGTATACAATGAGGCAGCTATAGATGGACTGACTTGTCAAATTGACACAGTCTGCTCACACATAGCTCCTACAGAGTTTCCTCCGTTGACAGGCCCTGACAAGTACTGGTTCCGTGTTGACCCAGACTTACATAAGGACTGTGCTACAGAACGAGGGGCAATGAGTAATGTCTTACATAGACTTTTGGAGAATCAACACCCTTTGCGACAGTGGTATTACGGTCATTATCATTTCTATGAGACAGGCAAATTCGGTGATATTTCTACAAATCTGTTAGACATGGCAAGAGATGGAGCATTATTTCTCAAAGAACTTAGGACATGAGCAATCCCGAACTGAGACTTGATACTAAAATCAAGGTTCCTAAAACTCCTGAGGACCAGTTAAGGCAGCTGCTTGATGCTGTTAATCAAACGTTTAAGATTCTAGGGCCTCAAAAATCAGACCCGTTGGTGCAAATGTACCGAGCCGGTGAGCTGAACTTCGATTTTGTCATAAATGAGGCTGACCTCATCAGACAGAAAAAAAGTAAACTGTCAGCAGGTAAACGTGCTGCTGTCATTTACCTTGTCAAGACTGCTGTAAATCAGTTTAGACAAAACCAAGCTATGGGTACTCCACAGCAGAAACAAGATGAGAAACCAAATGTTAATGAACAAAAAGACAATGGGTAAAAACAATCATTATCTTGTATGTAGGCGAAGGTTCTTCGGTGGATTATCTCCTGTTAAGATTTTCACCGCACAGAGCACTGCTGAGGCTTTCGCAGCCACAAACAAACGCTATGTAGTTCTCAAGCAAGCAGTAGGTGGTGAGCTTGAGCCTATCACCGACAAAGATGACGAGTAAAACAAATTAAATTTCGTAAAATTATGGTTGAAAGTGTAATTTATAAATCTGGTAGCTTTACTGATTGGCTGGGTGAAGAGCACCCCTTCGTAGTAGCAGGGGTTGTTGACCGTACAGACGGTGAGCTGGTACTGGCAACTCCAGAGGGTAATTTTGCCCGGCCCGTAATAGAGTATGAGGGTGATGGACACATCCGCAAGTCTCTGTTCATCGGTGTTGCTATCTGCAACCCTAAGGACATCAAGGAGAACCGTTTCAGTGAGGAAGTTGGTCAGAAGATTGCCTATAATAGGGCTATCTCTCCGAAGCTTGCTCAGAGATGGTTTGCTACCAACATTCCTGGCATGCTAACTGAGGATATCGTTAAGTGTGTAATTAATCAAGAGGCTGCTTTTGTAGCTGCTCATCCTGAGGTATTCATCAAAGGTTATCTTGAGTCTAAAGCCCAGTATGAAAGAAAACAGCAGGCAGAAAAAGAGTTTGCAAAGCTTCCTGCACCAGAACAGGCTGTTGTGAAAACTCTTACAGAGGGCACAGCAAATTTTGAGAAGCTGGCTGACATTGCAGATGCTCTTGGTGGTGAAGTCCCTGCTGCTAAAGTAGATGCCACCAAACAAGTACCGGCTGGAAAATAAGTATGGCTAAGGAAGTTACCTTCAGAGGTAAACTTATAGCCAGTAACACCGATTGGGCTGGATATACAACCTATGTATTTGAGAACCTGGAACCTCTGGAGCCAGGTCTCAAGTACATAATGTGTACTCAGTTTCCTAATTGGGACCAAGCTTATATTTCGTTTGGAGATGTAGGTTTTGTATCTGTTCGGTATGTTAAGGAAGGTGTGGATACATGGTTCGATGGGACCAATCATATCCCTTACAAGAACACTGATGTTCACTTTCTAAAATTCATTCCAGAAGGCAAGCCTACAGAAGATGTGATTTTGGACCTTCCAGACAAAAGGTCCGAAGAATCTTTAAGAATCAATTTAAATGAATAAAGATACTAACAATATCGAGGAATACATTTGGAGGGGGCCCCGTGTTGATGGGGTCCAGAAGGAAATTAGGCTAGTGGATTGTGACCTTATGGAACTTCAAAAGTATTATAACCACTGTCAGCAAATGCTTCACAATGAGGACTCTAAAAGGCCAGGAAGGTATACTCTCATCAAAATGATTGAAAGCCAGATTCAGCACTGCCGTGCAGAGCTGCTCATCAGATGGCTTCGTTCTGAAAAGGGATATACCTATCAGCACTGTTACGAGGACATCAGGACACTTATCAAAAACAACCCTAAGAAACTTACTCAGGATGTGATTGAGTCGTATCCTATTGGCCGACTGATGGCTGAGATTCCTAACGAGTACAAAAGGGTTCCTGTTGGTCTTGTATTGAAGGCAAGTATGTATTCCTTGGGAGTATGTGATACATCACATATTACTCTCAATTTCCTTGTTAAGTTAGGTATCTATCTGACACAGCAGGAAATGCAACAGGAGCTCTTCGAGAGAGACCCTGAGACAGGCAAGGCTCGTAATCGTATGGAAATAATTAAGGAACGTGAGAACCTTAATCCTGCATTACACCTTGAGTGCCGTCCAGATGGTCTGTCCTATGCAGAGTTCCATCAAATGTGTAAGCTCCATAAGGACAAGTACGAGAAATTCACTACACAACAGCTCAAGATTCTTTCTGAGAAGGTGTTTTACAAATTTCAACAGAGATGTGAAGACCAGGCCAAACAGTGGGAATCTAAGGCAGCTGAAATTGCCGAAGTTGCAGCTAGTAAGGGTTGGGATATTAACAAACCCATCTCTTAACTTATGCAAGGGCAGGCAGTTCAGCAACTAAGCCGAGACGAAAGACAGGCTGCCTGCTTGAAAAAGTGGGTAGCTAACAATGGTCATGGTACACTAGTCTGTGCTACAGGGTTTGGAAAAACCCGTGTGGCACTTAACACAGTAGAATGGTTGCAGAAAAAGACTCCGACCATTAGGGTTATTATTGTAGTTCCAACCACAGTCCTTCAAGAGCAGTGGATGGATAATCTACGAAACCGTGGGTGCTCAACAGAGCATGTCCAAGTATACGTTATCAACTCTGTAATAAAGAATCCGCATGAATGTGATTTACTCATCCTTGATGAGGCTCACAGATATCCAGCGGACTCCTTTAGTGCAGTATTTAGAACTGTAAAGTACTATATGATAATGTGTCTTACAGCCACTTTTGAGCGGCTGGACGGAAAGCATAGCCTGTTGGCCAGATATGCTCCTGTAGTTGACCAAGTTACTATTCAGGAATGTCTTGCAAACAAGTGGATATCAAACTATAAAGAGTATGCGGTTATTATTGAACCAGCAGACCTCAGTGAGTATGAGAAGCTTACACAGGAATTTACTGAGCATTTTGAGTTCTTTGACCATGATTTCGGATTAGCCATGTCAATGGTTGGTTCAGAGGGTTGGAAACATAGAAACAATTATGCAAGGGAACTGTGTAAGAATCCAAACTTGTTTTCGGATGTTCTAAAAACAGTAACACTCCACTCAGTTGGATTGTTAAGAGCTATTCAAGCCCGAAAAAAATACATCTACAATCATCCTGAGAAACTAAGAATCGCAGAGGAGATTATAGCTCATAGACCTGATAACAAAATTATCACTTTCTCAGCTTCAGTTGCTGCAGCAGAAAGGTTCAAGGAAGGTTTTGTCTATACAGGCAAGGATAGCAAAAAGGCAAACAGAATTACTCTCAATGAGTTCAACAAAATGTCTTCTGGCATTATTCATTCCGTTAAGCTGGCAGAAGAAGGGTTTGATGTTCCTGACCTGTCGGTAGGTATCATGCTTGGTGTTAATTCATCCAAGACAAAACATGCCCAGACAAGAGGTCGTGTTGTAAGATATCACGAGGGAAAGGAAGCTGAGTTCTTCACTCTCATACTTAAAGACACTGTCGAGGTTGAATGGTGGAGAAAGTCCAATGGACAGGACAAATGTGAAGTTGTTGATGAGGAAAATCTGATGAAAATCCTTAGGCATGAGCCTTATGAAGTCTATACTGAGCCGTTAAAAAGCTTTGTCTCAAGGTATTAGTAACAAAGGAACTATCTTACAGATAAACAATAGACGTTTATGTAGAAATTACCAGCAGCTTTGACTGACTATTATGTGCAGATTAAAGACTTTATCACTAAATCTTTAATACAGAATGCACGTTGACATGCAATTAGAAGAGGAGCTCAGTTTTATGGAGAGATATAAACTGACACCTGATGAGCTTCTCTTTATCAAAATAGTTTTCCTGGCCCGTGAGGGAACTGATGGAAAAGAGTTCGTCAAAAGATACTTTGCTCTCCCTGAAAATGTAAGGTCGAATGCAATTTCTCTCCTTACAATTCTGCAGAGTAAACAGGTTATTACAAAAGAGTACAAGGTGCCTGAACCTGGTGGGGTATTCAGTCCTCACGAGGTTACTTTCAACAAGAACTTCGAGAAAGCTCTATTCCGTAACTCATTTGAGATGGGTAAGGAACTGTTCGATGCCTATCCACTAAGCACAGTGGTAAACGGCATGGAATTTAAGCTTAGAAGGGTATCAAAGAAGTTTAACTCCTTGGAGCAAGCTTTCTTCCAGTATGGTAAATACATCAACTGGAACCCTGAAAGACATAAAAGGATTCTTAGTCTTGTTGAAGCTGGCAAACATTCCGGCTATCAATTTAGCACTCTTGATGCTTTCATAGTAGATAATGACTGGGTCAATCTGGAAGCTTTAAGTGACAGTGGCCAGCTCACATCTAATATGAAGATGTTATGAGCAGGATATTTCAAGCTATTCTCAAGGAAGTTGAAAGGGGTAGGCAAGGTCTTAATGCCGGTGCCTCTATGGGATTGCCTAAGCTGGAAGGAATCATTGATGGTGTCACTCAGGGTACTTATACCCTAATCATCAGTTCCTCTGGTAGTGGTAAGTCATCATTCAGTCTGTATTCTTATGTCTACAGACCTCTGATGGAACATCTTGAGGATGATAACTTTAAGGTACTTTATGTATCATTGGAGATGTCGGAACTTTCGATGTTTATCAAGCTTATGTCCATTTATATCTTTGAGACCTATGGCAAGAAATTGTCCTACAAGGAAATTCTCTCAAAGAAACGTGGCTATGTGCTGGATGATGAGGGGTACAAAATGGTGTTGCAGTGTCAGGACTGGATTGAAAAAATTGAGTCCAAAATCGAGTTCTATGACAAGAATGTAAGTGCTGACTCACTGTATGCAATTCTTTGCAGCAGGCTTGAGCAGTGTGGGCGTTTTGTTGAGACTGAGACACGTAAGACCTATATACCAAACAACCCAGACCTGCTTTATGTAATAGTTCTTGACCACATTGGTCTTGTAAGACCGAAGGCTGGAAGAACCATCAAGCAAGAAATTGATTTGGTGTCTAGCTACTTGGTAACACTTAGAGAGATGTGTAATATATCTCCTGTAGTTATCCAGCAGGCAAACAGAGAGCAGGGAAACCAAGCTCGTCTGCAGGCTGGAATGACTGCATTCAGTATGAATGATGCCAAGGATTCAGGTAACACTGTCAACGACTGTAACATCATGCTGGCTATTTATGACCCGTTCAAGATGAGTCAGAAGAGTCATCGTGGCTACAGGATTGATGAGATGCCTGGAAGATTTAGAACCTGTCAAGTATTGAAGAATCGATTTGGTGAGTGTGATGTAGAGGTTGGTTTGAACTTCTTTGGAGAGATAAACTATTTCATGGAGCTTCCCACACCAGACAAGATATCTGACTACAATCAATATCAGGAGCCTGACTACATACTCAACATGCTTAATCAAAAACTGGAAATTCCTGTATGAAAAAGAGCTTAAATACCTGTATTCAAATGACAGACGACAAAGGTGTCGAAACTATGTATGCCAACATAGAAGAAGCCATTCAGAAGACTGGCTTGACAAAACGGCAAATTGAGCTTCGGGCAACAAAGGAAGCCCAAGTAAAGGGCATTTCCTTCAAGTGGTGTGACCAGTCAACCAGAAAATCCTATCTGGGAAGAAAGGCCCGACGTAAGGGTAACAGCTGGGAGTTAGAGATTATCAACAACTTGAAGTCTATTGGTTATGAGGGTTGTGTGTCCTCAAGGTCTGAGTCCAAAAGAACAGATGATGCCAAGGTGGATATTGTTGATTTGAATCACCAGCTTCCGTGCCATATACAGGCGAAGGCTACAAAGAATCTTCCTAACTATCACAAGATAGAGCAGGAATGTACTTTGAAAAACCTTCCGTTTGTAATAGCTTGTAAGCAAGAGGGAAAAGCCCCTATTGCTATACTCCCAATAGATTTCTTTTATGAGTTACTTAAACTAAAATTGAAATGACGATAGGTGGAATTTTATTCATAGCATTGGCAGTTGTAGCTGCCGGTGTGTCTGGGTTTACTGCTTGCATTGGTTTCCTCATAGGAGACCCGGTCATATACAATCGACTGACAATGTCATACTGGTATGACACTCTTATTGGTGCCATCATGTCAGTAGGACCAAGAGAAGTTGCAGTTTCGGCTGCCTTTGCGGCTGTAGTCTGTGTATGGATTGGTCTCACTATTCTGGTATGATACGTGTTTGCTTTTGTTATGACAGTAATTCTGAGTTGCTAAAAGGCGCAGTGCAGAAGGTCATGTCCCATTACCCCGAAATCTCATTTGAGGCTTACAATGAGGATTTGTACAATGAACGAAAGAAGTCTTATGCTGTCAAGGGTCACTTTGCAGCAAGGATGACTCCGTTCTGTGGTGTGTTTGAAGATGATAACATTACCAAAGGTTTTTATACCGAGGCAAAAGAATGTACTGAGCAGAACATATCTGAGTATATGTTTGCAACGTATGCTGCTATCAGAATCGAGCTACCTGACACTCCTGATGAAGAGCCAAAAGAATTTGACTTAGATACATTAATCAATAGTTATAAACAACGTTCACATGGTGATGACTGAAAAAGAGCTCGAAAAGCAGATTCAGCTGCAGAAAACTGTTGCTGATGCTTACAACGAGATTGCAGACACTCTCAAGAGTGAGGCAGCCAAGGAAATGGATGGCTTGAACAAAGATGTAGCTATTGCTCAGGCTAATGCTTTGCAAACCCTCCTTGCAGTTACTTCTATCCGTATCGGTTTGAACATTGGTTCAGTCCGTAAGCAGGCAAACCCTGAAGAAGTTGAACAACCAAAAGAAGAATCTAATGAACAGAAGGGAACAGCCGAGGAGAAGAGTGAATCAGAGCAATAGGTTTCTCGATAGGGAAGACCCATTGTTGAAGTCCTTCTTAGCTGATATTGCCAAAACCAAACCATTGACACATGAGGAACAGGTTGCACTCATAGTTGCTGCCCAAAATGGTAATGTTTCTGCCCGTCAGAAGGTGGGAACTGCTAACTGTAGGCTACTTGTGAGAATAGCCAGAGAGTTTCAAAGTGTCAACATCAGTATCAATGACCTTATACAGTCAGGATATGAAGGTTTGGATGAGGCAATTTCCAAGTATAATCCAGGGAAGGAAGTGCCCTTTGCACACTTTGCTGCATGGTGGATTAAGATGAGAATTATGAAGTTTATCTGGTGGCACCAGACCTCTGTCAGGATACCTGAGACACAAAGGCTGGCTATCAACAAACTCATAAGTATTAGCACCAAATTCATCTCTGAGCATGGTAGAGTTCCTTCTATGGAGGAGCTTCTGGAATCATCTGGATTATCAGAGCAGAAAGTCAAAAACTTCCTCAATCTGTTCAACAGTGGTAATTTGAAAAGCCCGCAGAACATTGATGACTTGGAAGATGACTCTGCTATGTTTGCTGAAAAGGACCCAGGTCCTGAGGAAATTACAGATAAGCACATTGTAGCCGAAGCTATAGAGCAATGTCTTGGCACTCTGTCACATAAACACCAAGAGTTTCTACGGGACTACTATGGCATTGGAAGGCCTGCTGTTCCTGTAGGAGAAATGGCAAGAAGGTGTGGAAGCACTACTGAGAATATCAGGCAGAAGAGGGCCAGGCTGGTTAGATACCTAAAAGAAAACTGCACTGCGAGCCTTGCTCCTTATGCAGATAATAGATAAGACAAGTAATTCAAATAGACTGTCTTAAATGGCAAACTGTGTAATCGTAATGGGTGCCAGTGGTACTGGCAAATCTACAAGTATAAAGGGTTTGAACCCTGCTGAAACTGTTGTGTTTAACATCCTTGGCAAGAAACTCCCTTTTAAAGGAAGTGCTAAAGTGTATAACAAGGACAATAAAAACATGTTCCAGGTTGAGGATTATAGTAC
>NFZD01010797.1_pt1 | contig 63955 bp, 82 predicted proteins | sample 1095381 | NCBI WGS metagenome assembly NFZD01 (sample SAMN03609891, study PRJNA323583) | gut metagenome | isolation source: feces | host: Rattus norvegicus | place: Denmark: Riget | collected 2013 | reverse complement strand
GCTGGGGGCGAAATAGATTTTGTTTGTGAAAATTTTCACGAAAACACCCCCCTAAACAATTCTTTTTAAAAAAATTCATTTTAGGAGTTGACTTTAAAAAGACCCCGTGGTACAATTAAGGAGCCTTAAGGGTGAGGGTAACACAAGCGAAAAACAAAAAACAAAAAAAGTTAAAAAAAAGCTTGCAAAACCCTATAAGCTATGGTATTATAAAAGTGCCTTAAGAAAGGCAGTTAGTTCTTAGAAAAATAAAAAACATCTTAAAAAAGTTGAAAAAAGGGGTTGACAAAAAAGCCCTTGGGGCTTATAATTAAGGTGTAAAAAGACAAGGGAACAAGTTAATCACTTGACCTAATCTTGAAAGGGATTACCCACGCTCGTAAACGTGGGGTACGAGATGCCTATCGCCATACTCGTTGAAGTCTTTATTTTTGAAAAGTAAATAGTGCTTACCGGTTGCTTATACCGGTTTACCAAAACCTTGCAAAACACTATATTGATTAAAGTGTTGGTTGGGGGTCTAGCTCGTTGACTTGTCCGAGCTAAGATAAGCTAGTTCTAGCAGAAATGGGGGACGTAGATGTACTCATATTAAGGCTATGGAGCATAGGTTCTAAGGTAGAGATATGAGAAGTGGTATCGTTGGGTACAGTAGCTTAACCCTTGAGTAAGGGAACAAATAAGATAAGCACTAATCAATCTAGTTGATTGGTTTATCATAATGTTTCACGTGAAACATTGTGATACACTAGTCAATAAGACTAGAGCCATATATCTAATAAGATATATATAAAGAAAGAGAGGTACTAGATTATGGCAAAAACAAAAAAGGTAGACGTTAAAGCAATTGCAAAGGAACAGGTTAAAGCTAGCTTGCTAGAGTTGTTCAAGGACTATGAAGTTGTAGACTGTAAAGAGACTCCTATCGAAGGATTCACTAAGGATACGCTTATTATCCGTAGCACTAAGGTTGAAGGCATTGACGATGGTATCGACGTACAAATCAAACTTATCACGCCAAGCGCTAAGACTGGCAACCACTACAACATTGAAGAAGAGGATGAATAATCCTCTTCTCTATCTAGCCTATGCTAAGGCTATAAATAAGCAGATATACATGAAAGGATAATGATATTATGACAAAGAAATATGCACCAACTAATAGACTTACAGATAAGAGAGTGAAGAAAGTGACGGTATTTGATACAGAAACCGCACCTTATTATGAGAAAGTAGAGCCATATAAGGTGACTGGCGCAAAAGAGAAACCAAAACAATGGCAATATATTGAAAACACTTTAGAAGAATATGAGCGCTTTGGGCGCACTTATTACAAATATATGACAGATAAACAGCAGTTACAACTTATTTTTGATATAGGGTGGACAGTAGCAGATAAGAAAGGGAATATCTTTATCAAGAGAAACTACCTTGTCGATGAGGTATTTACTAATATGGATTTAATGAAACACGCGCATTATTTCAATAAATATCCAGCTTATCTTAGAATGTTACAAGATAATAAAATCAAAATGAAAAAATGGAGTTATATTATTGCTAAGTTTGAGCAAGATATCCTTGACTATTCTATCAAAGAAGGATATGCTTTCAATATAGCTTTTGATAAAAAAGCTATGGAAAATACCCATAGAATACTAACAGATAGAGAGTTCTTATTTTGGAAAGCTAATGAAATGAAAACCAATTGTATTTGGGGTATGTGCGCAGAGACTGTTATGTCAAAAAGAGGATATATTGAAACGGCTATTGAACAAGGCTGGTTGTCTGAGAGCGGTAACATCACAACTAACGCAGAATGCGCATACAGATATATTACAGGAGTCTATGACTTTGAAGAAAGCCACACAGCTTTAGATGATGCGATTATTGAAACAGAAATAATGGCAAGATGTTTCAAGACTAGAATGAAGATGAGTTTTGGAATTATTCCACACCCTTGGAAAATTGTAAAAGGAAAAGCGGAGGCGTTAGGTTTACTATGAATAAATGGGACAAAATAAAATCTAGTGAGTTATATAAAGAATTGTACGGGAGCATTTTCTCTCCCGTACTAATCTCACTAATTGGTATGGTTATTCAAATTGCAATAATTAAATTTGTATTAGATTTATTATTTAGTTTATAATATGATAATGTAAAGAGAGGTAATAAAAATGAAAAAAATTAAAGTATACTTAGATTTAGACGGCACTATTGCTTCATTATATACAGAAAAAGACTGGTTAAAAAGATTATGTAATGAAGAAGAAGGATTATTTCTACACTTACGTCCACTTGTGAGCGAAAAAGTGCTTTTGGAAAAATTTCCAAAAGAGAAATATGAAATCGTGATATTATCTATGACCCCAAAAGACGCAAGCCTAGCATATTGTGAGAGAGTTAAGGCTGAAAAAGATTTATGGCTAGCAGAACATTTTCCAAGTCTAACAAAACGTATCTATAAGAAATATGGGTATAATAAAAATCTAAAGAATAGCGCAAACGCTATCTTGATTGATGACAATGAAATTATTAGAAATAATTGGAAAGGAATTGCGCTAAATCCTGCGCAATTATGGGGTTGACAATCAGTCAATTCTATAATATAATATGCTTAGAAAGAGAGGAAAATAAGATGTCAAAATATAAAGTAGAAGTAGATATTAACGCAATTATTGGAGTTGAAGCAAAAAATGAAAAAGATGCTGATACAAAAGTAACAGACTTATTGTTTGATAAATATGGAGATTATATAAGAATCTTAGAAGTGCCTTATATTACTAAAGAATAAAATATAACAAATTAAAAATAAAGAAGATAAATAAAATGAAAATTACAATTAAAAACCAAGAATATAAATTATTTCACAACATTCCAAAAGGAGAAAGATTTAGATATAATAATGAAATATGTATAAAAACAGAAAAAGCAATATGATAATTGGTGTTTATACAGGTAATATCTATACACTTTCACCAAATGAAAAATATATGTGAATACTAAAAGAAAACGAGTGTTGCTTGATTCATTATCTATTGGGGATTTCTTTATTCATAATGGGCAACTCTATGTCGTAATATTTCAAGATGGTCTTACTGAAGTATTCAATTTTAATACTCTTGAAGGAGATTTTCTTGATGATGATATAGAAGTTGAAGTAATTCAAGATAAAAATATTCAAATTAAACTAAAATAGAGTTGACATTTAGTCAACTCTATATTATAATTAAAATATAAAGAAAGGTGGAAACAATTATGCATAACCAAGAACAATTATTAATATTAAAAGAAACTATAGAGAGATTAGAAAATCAAGTTAAAACTTATGAAGAGCAAGAAGAAAAATTGGAAGCTAAACTTGACTCTGTTAAAAAAGAAAGAGGAACTTTAAATAACCTACTTAATAAAATGTCAAGGATGTATTCTGATTTAAAAATAAAAACTATATTACAAGAAGAAAATTTAGATTTATATAAATATGAATTAACTACCGATTATTGTGATACGGATGCTATCGGATATATACTAGTTAAAAAAGGAATTGACCCTAAAATTAGATATGCGGCCGCGCTAGATGAATTGGCTATTGATAATTTAAATTCTTACGGATATATGCTTGAAGATGATTATTATTGTCTTGCTCAGGAATTAGGAATTGATTTAGATGATGAAGAAGCAGTCGAAGATTCTGAATTAGCGGGTGTAGAAATTTCAGATTATTATTACTCTATTGAATTAGTTACAGATTATTCTGGTTTAGATATTGATATTGAAAAAGTAGAGAGATGGGATTAGCCATCTCTTTTTATTTTTATTATAAAAACCAGCCAAAAATTTGACATAGCCGATTTTTATGATATAATATAATATAAGGAGGAATATGTATGTATTACAGTATTTTAGATAGAAAAGATTTAGAAGGTGAAATATGGAAGGTCTTTCCAGAAAATGATTATTATAGTGTTTCTAATTTAGGTAGAGTTAAAAATAATAAAACTGGAAGAATTTTAAAACAAGCCCTAACAAAAGGGGTGGGACAAGGATATTGTAAAATAGAATTAAAAAGAGATGAGCAGAAACAATATTGGAGAATTCATAGAATGGTTATGATAACTTTTGCGCCAATTGAGAATTATAAAGAATTTCAAGTAGACCATATTAACGGAATTAGAAATGATAATCGTTTAGAAGATTTACGGTGGAATAGCGCTTTTTTAAATGCTGCAAATAAAAATAGTAATCGAACTGTTATTTCTGATATTTTGAATAAAAAAATTATGCAATATGGATATGAAAAAGTAATAAGATATTTACAAGAAATGTAATACAAAATAAAAGATAGCAAGATCTGATCAAATGCGATCAGTTTTTGCGCAATGTCAAGGTGTAAATTTTTTTCATTTTATGAAAATTTTTTCAAAAGGACTGAAAGCGTCCCGAAATTCTTACATTTTTATGAAAAAAATTTTCATGAAATGTAAATCACTTTCATTTTGACAAATTAGTAGTTTGGGTGTATACTAATAGTGTAAGGAAAGGAAGGGCATGAGCCCTAAAGGTGAAAATTATGGCAAAAAAATTAGATGTGAAAGCAATGGCAAAGGCAGAAGTTAAAAAGCAAATATCTGCACTATTTGCTAATTGTGAAATTATTGACATGGCGGAAACGCCTTTTGAGGGATTTACCAAAGATACGCTAATTATCCGTAGTTTTGGGGAAAACAAAATTGACGTGCAAGTTAAGCTAATCACTCCTAGCGCAAAAACTGGTAACCACTACTTGCTAGATAGTGAGGACTAACTGGTGAATGCGCAAGGCAAAGAATACTTCCAAGGTATAGGCTGGGTCTATTATGACCTAGTCTTACAGGAAGCCTATTCTGATACTGATAGTAAGCGAAAATTTTATAAGCTCAAGCGTTTCGCGAAAGCGTCTTGCAAAGCTAAATTCGGTTATGAGCGCAAAGCTAATCCCAAATACAGAAAAGAATTCAGTAAGCGCACCGATGTTAGTGATTGTGAAATCCACCACGAAATAGACGGAAGAATTTACGCAATACCTAAAGCAATACACAAGAAAATCCCACACTACGGCTTCATCTCTCTGAGGTGAAGCTTTTTTATTTTTAGAGTTAGTTATAACTTACAAAAAAATTAAAATTAGTCTTGACAAACTACGAGATCTGATCCAAGGCGATCAGTTTTCGCACGACATGTCAAGTAGCATTTTTACAATATCAGAAAATTTTCTAGAACCTGAGCCACCCAATCCCGAAACCCCAATAAAAATTCAACCCCTATAAAGTCATTGTTGACACTTTTACAATTCTGTGATATAATATATATGTAATAAAGGTAAGGAAAATAAAAAAAGGAGAGAGTGTCGTGGAAAATAAATACGTATACAACTTTAATGTAAGAGATCTAGCTACTAAGAAGACTTCTAGAATAAGCGTGATCGCAGCGTCTGTTCAAGAGGTATCTCAAATTCTATTTAATAAGTTCGGATCGAACTATGCTAGCCGTTGCGAGTTGACTTCTTTCTATCCTTGCAAAGAAGAAAAAGTCAAGTAAAGTTATTATTGACAACTATATCATTTTATGATATAATATATATGTAATAAGGATAAAGGAAAATAAAAATTTCCGAGGGGGAAATAAAGATGACACGTATTACAAAAGCTATGAAAGAACAATTCAAAAGATATAGAAACGCATATGGAAACATGACAGATGAAGAATGTCTAGAAATGTGGGATTATGATAACAACTGGTGCAATTCAGATGAAGATGCACAGGAATGGTTGCGCAATCATATGTTACATGGAGAGATCGAAGAGAAAGAAATTCAAGAGAGATTTGCTAAGAAAGAGAAACCTAAGACAGCTATCACTAAAGCAGAGATTAAAAAGATTTCCGCTAAAGCTAAAGAGGATCGCGCAGAGAGATTGAATATCTTAGAAGAAGGTCTTAAAGACTATAACTTCTTATTTGGACCAGTAGTAGAAAAGACTAACACTGAATTGAAGTATATGGATCCAGTGACTAATCTTCCTATTACTATTAAGATTTCTCGTCATAAGACTCAAAAGGTTATTGCTAAAGAAATCAAACGTAAACCTGTAACTCTAGAAGATGGTACAAAAGAAATTGCGCCTTATTCAGATGCGGAATTACGTGCTTTAGCTATTGAAAATGTTATATTGGCTAACATTGATCACTTCAAGTGGCCATCTTTCGCTGGATCTCAAATAGGGTTTGTATGTAGAGATGTAAAATATCCTTGGGGATCTGTTAAGATCACACATCATAAAAAATAATAAAAATTGTATTGACGATTTAATTATTTTATGATATAATATATATGTAATAAGGATAAAGGAGTAAAAAATGAAAAAGAACACTAAAATCTGTAAATGTGAACATTGTGGAGCTATGTTTAGTGAAGACTTCCTTATTCAAGGAAAACGATGTCCCAATTGTGGAGTCGAAGTAAAAATGAATAAAAAATTATCTTGACAATTATATCATTCTATGATATAATATATATGGAAAAAGAAAAAATGATTTTTCTAAATTTGGTTATAACATAGTATTGACAATTTGTTAATTCTATGATATAATATATATGTAATAAGAAATAAAAACAAAACAAAGAGCGCTAAGCGCGGAAAGGAAAGGACAAACATTATGGCAAAAACAGTTAAGAAAGTTGACACTAAGAAAGAAGCAAAGGAACAGTTGAACGAGGTATTGGTAGACGCATTGCGTAAAATCGGTTACGAAGTTGCAGACGGTGCTGATTACGGATTTAAAGCTTATTCTTTAGTTATCAAAGGCGTAAACGGACACGATGTACGTATCGATCTAACCACTCCAAAAGCTAAAGAAGCTACATATGACTACGTTCTAAAAGCTTTGGCTGACGAAGACGCTGAATAAGCGCTTCGATTAGATATATAAATGGAGAGCGGCGCAGGTAGAAAAGTGCGCCTCCACTCTCCACATGGAGCTAGGCAACAGAACCCTCCCCGTGGTGGCTCCGGATATAGAAACGCGCGTTGAACTAATTTGATCTGTTGGGTGCTAAGTTTGGTTGGCCCAGATGTACCAGGCTCGGTGTAATGAGGATGTTACACAGCTTTTCCCCTGGTTTTTGCTAGAAAGAAACCGAGGCGGAGCCTTATCGTGCGGCATCGTGATAAAAAATAGCGCGATTTTACTTGACAAGTCGTAAAAAATAGGCTAAAATATAATTGTTCTTTTTGGTGGATTTTCTTTAATTTTCTGGTCGGGGAAGTTTATACTAATAAGAATAATATATTAAAGTTATTATTGACAATTATTAAATTATATGATATAATTTATATGTAAGATAAAGATATAGGTTGTACTGTTTGGTAGTTTCAGATGCTTTCCTACTTGCTATTTCTCCCCCTTTCATAGCAAACAAAAGAGGTTGTAGAAACTATCCCTCTCTCTAGTATTTAGAAAAGTATGTATAGGGTAAGATTAGTTCTTTGTTTATGATGATAGAGAAGCGGAACTTCTAGTCTTATTTACAAAAGAACTAACTAACTAATCTGATAGTTATCTTTATGAATGAAGACATAGCGCGCAAGGCTATATGCACACTTTTGTGAATATTAGAAAATAATTATTGACATTTTGAAAAAATATGATATAATTATTGTATACTCACAAACAAAATACGGCACCATCGTCTAATGGTCAGGACACAAGGTTTTCATCCTTGCAATACGGGTTCGATCCCCGTTGGTGCTTCCATTTTTCTTGATCTTTTGAAAAAATTATGATATAATTATATTGTAATCAGAAAAAGATATTTGTAATCTAATACATGGCTTTCCCCCCTTTCCTGTCATGTATTAGATTAGAGGTATCTTTTCCAAGAACCTCAATATATACAGATTATTACTTATTTGTATATGAAGTCCGCCTTCGGGACTTAGGATAAACCAGTGATGGGATAAATGGGTATTAAAGGTGTTGCCCAGATCGAGAGATTCCACGGAAAGGAAATCGAGACTTCTTTGTCGGTCTTATATTTCGTGCAGAAATATAAGGTTACAATTAAAAGACAGGTGTGGCGAAGGACCGCGCATAAGCACAGAAATGTGTGATAGAAGCGATTTGGCAATGGTGCGAAGATTAGCAATCGTTAGTGCTGTTGTTAGTTGTATTTAGATATGCTAGTTGAAACGCTGTGTATCTTTTGCAATAGCAAGTACAATGCCACGGAAAGCAGAGAGGTGTTATCTGGGCGCTTGTCAAAAGCAAGTGATGGATAAACTTACACCACATCTCTCATAAAAAACACACACGTACATTCAAATTAATTTTTTCTTATATAGCGTAGAAAACAAGAAAGTTGATAAAGCAAAAGTGTGTGAGACTTATAGTCTAAAACCATCTTATTCAACTGCAATATGTTGACGCATGGAACTCGCAAGGTGAAGTGTGAGAAAGTAAAAGTAAGCATATCGCTAAGTGCAGGGATGTACTGAACCTCTCCAAAGGAGCATGTGAAGAAATGAAATCTATGATGACTATGAGTAAGAGTTTACTATTTTTCACAAAAGTAGTGATGGTGATGTCTACTTGGAGAAATACCAAGTGTGAACAGTGCGCGCCCAATCCGCATGAGATGGCATCTTTTAGAGGTCAAGTTCTCAGCCTCTTTATAAAAACTTTATGCCTGCATAGCACAATTGGCTAGTGCAGCTGACTTGTTTATCAAACTATAAAGGTATGTTATGTTAGAAAGTAAACAAAAAGGTATATTAACAGAGCTACAATGTATAACAGCTTTTAATCAGTTAGGTTATCATATTAGTATTCCTTATGGAGAAAATTCAAGATATGATTTTATCGCAGACATTGACGGCTTTTTAATCAAAGTACAAGTAAAAACTGCTTCTCCTAGAAAAGGGACTGATAATGCTATAACTTTTTCTTGCACAAGTACAAGAGTTAACACTAAAGGTTGCCAAAACAGGAGATATACTGCAGATGAAATTGATTATTTCGCCACTTTTTATGACAATACTTGCTATTTAATTCCTATTGCAGAATGTTCTACTGAAAAAACATTAAGATTTCAACCACCTGCAAACGGACAAAAGAAAGGAATTTCTTTTGCAAAAGATTATGAATTATCTTTGCAAATTGAAAAATTAAAAAAAGAAAGGCAGCATTGATAAACAAATCAGCGAGTTCCTGGTGCGGGCACCATTAATAATTGAGGTATAGCTCAATGGTAGAGCGGGCTCCCTATAAGGGCTTGATCCATGTTCAATTCATGGTACTTCAACCATCTGGGGATATAGTTCAAAAGTAGAACGCTTGGCTATTAACCAAAGAACGGAGGAGCGTTACCTTCTGTCCCCGCCATTTATTTAAAATCATTATTGACACTTTTGTTATTTTATGATATAATTATATTGTAAATAAGGAAAGAGAGAAAAAAATATGAGAGACCCAAAAAGATTAGATGTTTTTTATGATAGAATGAAAAAGATTCATCAAGAAAAATTACCTGACTGGCGTTTTGGTCAATTAATGTTAAATTTTTTAAGTATGTATATGACAGGTAATGAAACTGGATTGTTTTATATGGAAGATAAAGAATTAATTAAAAAATTAGAAGAATATGTAGATTCATTATTTGATAGATAACCATAAGCAATCCTCTCCTAATAGAGTTCGCGCGGCGTACTATTAGAAGTTTCTCGATACTTAATTGTGAGTTGAGGGATTCTTTTGGGAGGTTTTTATAGGAAGCAACAGAGTTGGAGAAGAGTGTCTGAAAAAATACATCTTCAATGTAAAGGAGTAGTATGAAAGCATTAATAGCGCAACATAAACAAGATAAGAATGAAGTGCTTCTTGCATCTCATATTATCGCAGAAAGTCTTATTCATTTTTTAAATAAAAACGAAAATGAAGATAGAATTTTAATTTCAAAAGAAGAATTTATAAAATATCTTAATGAACTATCTTCTCAAATACCATATTTATTTTGGTTAAAAAATAAAAAAGAAATTACAACACAAGCTCAAGCAGAAATTTATCAAAACTTATCTAATTGGGCAGTAAACATTATGCATTATAAGGATTTATCTTTAGATGAGATAGAGAATTTATATTACAATAAAGATTATTATATATATCATTATTTTGATAATGAAGATTATGAAATATATGTCTCTTGATGGCTTGATAGCAAAGTCGGTCTATGCAGCGGACTGAAACTCCGTGGATCCTTGTTCGAATCAAGGTCAAGCCACCATATTTTTTAAATATTTATATGTCCGACCAGATAGACGAGCATTTGCGAATACTGGGAAGGCAGTAACTAAACATAGGTAGACAAGCATTAAAAGTCGAGAAGAAAATATAGCTCATCAACAAGAACACCGGAGGAACAACTCCATAAAAAGTTCGTGCAATCTTGTCGAGCGGCGTGTGATTGAAACTGCACACCCTATGTTTTATATATACAGGCGAATGTTCCAAGGTGGCGGGTTCGATTCCTTACTACCTACGCCAAAAATGTTATTGACATCTTTTTATTTTTATGATATAATTATATTGTAAAGATAAGAAAGAGGTATTAAATATGAGATTATGGCATAAAGATTTAATTACTAAATTACCAAGAGAACAATTAGTCGCGTAGTGGAGAGAATGTTTTGCTATTAATGAAATCTCTAAATAGAAAGGGGAGAAAAATATGGGATTAGATTTAACTTTGTATGCGGTACCAGCTGCTGTTGATATTGATGTTTATAAAACAACTAATTGGATTGAGTTAGCTTATGGAAGAAAGACTTGGTTCATTTGGGATTACTTTAAAAACCTTGATAACACAGTTATGATTAGAGATGATCAAATGCTAATAATTCCAAAAGAGGCTTGGAAAAGCTTTGTTGAAATTCTAGATCGAAACCGCGAAAGGATCTCTGATTATGTCTCCGTTAAAGAAGAAGAAGAAGAGGCTGATTATATTAGTCTAACAAAAGAGTTTTTAATAAAGGTTCAAATTAAAGATAATTTATTTCAACAGTGGTATGACGATACTTTTAATACTACACCAACTCTTGGATATGAATGGGATGCGCGCGCAATGCTTCGATGGTTGGAAGCAAATTTCAAAGTGCGAAGGTATTTGAATGATCCATCTTATATCCTTCTTTTAGAAGCATCATATTAGGAGGCGTTATGTACAAACCATATGAAAAAAGATTTGGTAAAAAAGATGAAACTAAACTTACTCTTTTGCAGAGTTTGCGGCGCTTTTCTTTAAGATATTTTTATTGTAAGACTAAATATCGTATAGAATATCATACTGACTATGAAGCTGTTTGGTCTTTAGACTTTTATTCTCTTGAATGGTTGTATTATCATCTATGGCGTTTTGTAGAAGATGCGGGCAAGATTATTGATATGGAACAAGAGATATACATTAATAACAAACCTCTTAAATTAAGAAAAGCTTGTGAAATGCTTATGGGCGCAATTAAAGAGACTCTTGACGATGAAGAAATATTCTACGGCTCAGAACAATATTTAGATAATGTGGCAGCTATATTTGCTTTCTATGGAAAACTTGCGCCTTATTTATGGTATTAACAGGAGGAGATTATAGATTATGAATAAAGAATTAGAAATTTTAAAATTGCAGAATCGAATTGCTTTATTACAAGGACGTACTGAGAAAGATAATAAAAATATTCAGAAAAAGTGTTTGAGAAAGCTTAGAAAGTTACAAGAGCATTAAGATTCTTTATATCCCCAGGTAGGCGCAGAGGCTTAAAAACCCTTGGACAATTTGTTTGCGCCGACCTCGGGATTATTAAAAATTTTACACCTAGTGATTTTGTTAGAAACGGAAGTTTTACACCTAGTCATGACCCTGGAACCAGATGGAGAGGTACTCGACTGCAACTCGAGGTAAGTGGTTCGATTCCACACAAGGTCTCCATTTTTGTTGACTTTTTGTTAAAAAAATGATAAAATAATTATAGAAATGATTAAAAAAGGAATAAAAATTTAAAAAAAGTTACGGTTTTTATTAAAAAATGATTAAAAATATTAATAAAGAGGAGGTATTTAATTATGCCATACATTTATAAAATAACAAATAAAATAAATGACAAAGTTTATATAGGTAAGACACTAAATTCTATTCAAAAAAGATGGAGAGAGCATTTAATAGATAGCAAAAAGCGCAAATGTGAAAAAAGACCGTTATATAGTGCTATAAATAAATATGGAGAAGAAAATTTTGAAATAGAACAAATTGAAGAATGCTCTCATGATATTTTAAATGAAAGAGAATGCCATTGGATAGAATACTATGGTTCATTTAAAAATGGATACAATACTACTATTGGTGGGGATGGAAAACCTTATTTGGATTATGATTTGATTTATAATACATATTTAAAAACTAAAAATATGAAACAAACTTCTATATTATGTAATTGTTCTGTTGATAGTGTCCGTAAAATATTAGAAATATATGGCATTACAAAAGAGGAGCGCATAAAAAATCAACAAAATTCAAATAAAGTTTCAGGTCATCCAGTTGCAAAAATAGACAAATATACAAATGAAATAATCGCAGTTTATGAAAGTGTCTCTGCGGCAGGAAAAGAAAATCCAAAAGCAAACAGGCAGCATATAAGCAAGGTATGTAAAGGTAAAAGAAAAACAGCGGGCGGTTATAAATGGCAATATTTGTAAAAAAACAATGCATAAACATTCTCTTATTCTAATAGATGATTAAATGGTAGTGAGCCATTAATTATATGTTCCTTTCATAAGTGGAATTGTTTGTTTATTTCTGAAATGCGTCGTTTTGCTTAAGATGGAAAGCAATGCGGCGCGCGCCAGAGACATATATAGAATTCTAATAAGAGGATCCAACCTTATTATTTATTACCTTTTCTTTCTTTACACTCCAGATCCTCTTATTTAGTTTGTTGAGAGTACGTTATGTACTCTCTTTTTATTTAGCCTTTTGCTCATACCGTGACCACCCGCACACATATTCATTTGACCTCTATTATTTTTTATGATATAATATTAATATATAAGAGCAGAATACCCCATCCCAAAACAAGCTAAAAATTTTCCCCCAAAATTTAGCTAACCATTAAAAATTCCTACTCAGATTAGCTAAAAAAGTATTAAATTCTTACGAGATTTAGTCCACAGATTTGGTAATTTTCACCAACCAAGTTTTCCCTCGCCCGAAAATTTTCAGCTAAAATCTCGTAACGAGATAATATTTTTCTGCCGATCTTAGGTATCTCAATTTTTAGCTCTCGGACGTGTCGAAAATTTTTCCCAAAATTTAGCTCAGGTTAAAAATTTTCTACCTAAATTAGCTAAAAAGGTATTGAATTTTAGCGAGATTTAACTCACAGATTTGGTAAAATTGGTCATCCATGTTTTGGGTCGTTTGGGAAATGAAATGCTCTGGATTTTAGCGAAATAATATTTCAGGAGGTGTCGCGCATTGTTTTGGTTATTGTTTCTTCCGCTGTTGTTAGTCTTAATTGTTTTTATATATTGCGCTTGCGCTTTATCAAGCAGCCTATCTCGACAAGAGGAATGGAAAGAGTTGCAGCGCAAGCTTAGAGAATATAATAAGCAGTAAGTTCGGCCGGTGGATTTTATTTATTATTAGGGGGTATTATATGATTAAATATCCTAGAGACCTTATAACCGAAAATTCTTTGGTTTATTTTAGAAATGGTCATGTCGGTATTGTTAATTTACAAGATGGAGAACTTTATATAGGAGATTTCCGTCTCCAAGAGTATGGTAAACTTTTAACTTTTAAGGATAAAAGGAAGTCTGAGTACGATATTATGAAAATATTTGAAATTAAAAGAACTCCTACATCATTTAAAGTTGAAAAACTAATATGGGAAAGGACTCCGGCCGCATGTAGGTTCCGAGATATGCAACATGTTACTCTTATAGATGGTAGCGATGGTATAGTTATTTCAAAAGAGAAATACCTAAGCTTATTGAATATTAGAGAGATTGATGTTGAATCAGGTACTATTTTTATTCAAAAGTGAAACACTACGTGGCCGAGGGATTATTTAGAATCTGGTCTGGTAGTATTTTTTAAAAAGAGTGGTTGCGCGCTTACTCTAAAACCGAAGAAGAGATCGCGCTACTGTAATAGGAAAAGTTGTTAATAGAAACCGTGAAGAGATGTATAGAAAAATATATTGCCGAAGGCAATATATTTTTCTTTTTCTTTTATTATTCTTTTATTATTATGGTTGTCAAAATGACAACCTTAAAGGTTGTCAAAATGACAACCTAAATTTTTGCTACATGGTATTTTAGGTTGTCAAATTGACAACCTTTTTTCTTATCTCTTAACCAATTTAGGTTGTCAAAATGACAACTTTTACGACATGCCGCATAATAAAAAAAGACATGTCGCGCATGTCTTCTTAGTCTGTATCATATCCTTTTGAAAGTTCATATAATTTATCATATCTAACCTTAATATATTGCTTATCTTCATGCTCTAATATACCAAGCTCTTTCAATTCTGCTCTTGCTTTACTTTGCGCAGCTTTATCTAAACCAGTAACAGACTTCAGATATTCAGTGCTAGGTGAGAAACTTCCGTCTCCCGCGCATTGCATTAGAGCGTATAAATATTTCATCTCTCTCAATTTTAAATTAAAATTTACCCATACGAATATGCTTCTGTCTACATATAGAAATTTATGACCTATCTTTTTACCAACATGATAAAGCTTAGGTGCGCGCTTAATTCCCGCCATTTCATATTAACCTTCGTTACCAAAAAGCTTGGCAAGATCTTTTGCAAATTCTTCTGTTTTTATGAACTTATAAACAAAGAACTTATCATTTTTATAATTCTTTTCTATTGTCAATGGATAATGACCCAATTTTAATAATTCTTCATACAGACTTTTTTTATAAATAATTTTTATTTGCCCTTGCTCTTTCATACTACCAATACTCCTCCGGTGGAATTACACTTAAACAATCTTCTATAAATCTTTGTAGAAGTTTAAGCTCCCAAATTTTAATCTTTCTAGATCTTCCAGACGCAAGATTTCTTATCCTTTCATAGTCTAATCCTATGACTCTTGATAGCTTAGCATAGTTGAACATTGTAAGCATATCGCGCACCCCCTGTGGAGTTTCTACGGATTGTTCTTCATAAGGTCTCTGTTTAGCCATAGTATATTCGCCCTCCATTCTATATACTTATTATATCATATTTTTAAAGACTTGTCTATTGATCTTTTTTCTTTTTTATGATATAATATCATTAGAAAAGGAGGGCGCAGATGAAAATTCTTAATATATTTTTTCATTAATCAAATGGTTCTTTTGTATCGTAATTATTGTATTACTTTTAGAAATTATCTTTTGAGTACTCCTTTACTTAATAGGGTTAATCTTAATTAACATTTTTTAATTTTATAAAATTTCTATTTACAATTTTATATTTTTATGATATAATATATATGTAAATGAAAGAAAGGAAAATAAAAATATGAACTTTTGGCAATGGTTATTTGGATATAGTGATGAAGATATCGAATATTTAAATAGTATTAATAGAAAAAAATGGTCGGATGTAAAGACTCCTAAGAAAAAAGATTGGAAAAAAGAAGTTGATAAAAATTCTGAAGAAGAATATGAAATGTGTCAGTGGTATATTGACCATAAAAGAAAGGGAAAATAATATGAATAAAGAAAAAAATTACTTAGAACTACAAGAAGCTGTAATAAAAACATTAGGATTAGGTGCAGCTCTTGGAGAAATGACTTTTCAAAGAATTTTAGAGAAGATGCCGGAGGACCACTCGTACGACGTCTACGGATTTACCAAGCCGGAGTAGGAAAATTTTACACCTAGTGGTCGATCAATAGGTGTAAAAAAATAAGGGAGGTAATAAAATGCGTTGGATGAATTATTTTGGTGAGTATCAACCTTTAGATGGAAGAGTTGGTTTTATTTTTAGAGAAGCTTTTAGAAATAGAGATGATTTTTATTACAAAACTCATTTCAGTTTATGTGGAGATGGGATCTTATTTATTCTTATTGATAAACAAAACCCCAAGAATATTTATGAAATTAAAACCACTAAAAAGACCGCGCGCCCAGCTCAAGCCGCAGTCAAAGAAAAGGTAAAAAGTGATATATTAAAGGTATTCTTAGAATATGTTACAAAAGAAAAGGTATTTAATGAAAAAGAACTTAAGTCTATTGAAACTTTCTCAAAAGGATTAACCTTGCGCGATGAGCAAGATGGACTTATTATGATAGATATTATTAAGAAAAGAAAGTTGCCGGAATAGGAGAGGCGCATGGCTTGTTTCATTAACAGCGGATGAAGAAATTATAATAAAAAAGCATATGAGGATAACATATACATCGTTGATTGTTTCTATTATAGGTGTAATAGTAATGATATTCATTCCTTCTCAAGAAACAATGTATAAAATGCTTGTAACAAACTATGTAACATATGAAAACGCTGAAATAGCTACGGATGCTATTAAAGACAGCGTTGATTATATCTTTGATAAATTAAATTTGGAGGAGAAAGAGTAAATATGAAATTAAAAGATACTGTTGAAATGATGCTCAGTGAAGGTTATAAAGACTATTTTAAGGCGAGATATTATTTTTAGAAATTAGAGCTGTTATTGAAAAAATTGAATTATAGGAGGTATAAATATGTGGATTTGCGCGCAGGAGACGTATGGAAAAATTCTTGTAAAACCTAAAAAAATTAAAGTTTTAACAGAACTTTTTATTATCGAAGCTTCAACCAACACAGATGTAACTTATTTAGGTTCATATTCTAATAAAGATCAAAGAGATTTCGTTATGAATGATTTGCGCCGTTGGTTAAATAACCCATTCTCAAGAATTTTTAAAAGAGTTTATATTATGCCTGAAAGTGTCGAATGACACTTTTTTATTTTATAAAGTTTTTGTTTACATTTTAAAAATTTTATGATATAATATATATGTAAAGAAAAAAAGGGAGAAATAAAATATGAAAATTCAAGAAGTAAAAGCGTACTTTGAAAAATTATGTGTAGAAAATCATGTTAAATTAATTGTTCCAATAAGAGAGAACGCGCGCCTACGCACCACGCTTGGAAGAGTTAAATTCTCTTATGATGCTTTTAATGGAGTTTACTTCCCAACAGCAGTAGAGTTCTCCGCGGCCCACCTTAAAGATAGCGATACAGAGGTAATTGATACTATTACTCATGAATTTGTTCACTATTATTTGCTAATAATTGATCCTACTGAAAAGCATGGTCATGATGCTATGTTTAAAGCGTTAAGTAAAGAATTAGGTTGTATTCCTCACGCGACTAAAAAGATAGAACCAAAAGACGATCATCAAGAAAAATACTCTATCTATTGTTCGAAGTGCGGCAAGTTGGTTTCTACAAGAACTCGTGCTTGTAAAATTACAAAGTTTCCTGAATTTTATTGTTCTAAATGTTGTGATGCTGAGTTAAAAATTGTACAAAATTATTAATAAGAGAGGAGATTTTATGGAAGATAAACTTTATTTAATTTCTGAAGAAGAACTTATTAATTTATTGCAAAATAAGAAAAATATGTCAATTTGTGTAGAAAACAATTTAATTAATAAAGAAGATTTTGGTTCAGCCTTTACAGAATGGCTAACAAAAGAGCGCGGATTAGAGGGAAGATTAGATCACGTAATTGTTAGAGAAGAATATAATAATTGGGCGAGAAACTTTATTAATAATCATTACTGTTCTTTTGATTTTAATGATGAAGAAGAACCAATTCCAATGGTTCTTCACTAGGAGGTATAATATATGGATAAAGATAAAGAATATGTTAAAAGAATGAGACGCGCGCACCGTCTAAAAAAAGAAGAATTAGAAACTTATTACGATCAAGTAAAAAAATCTTCTCATGTATTCAAAGACCGTAGTAAATTTGATAAGAAAAAATCAAGACAGCAGAAGCAAAAAGGGTGGTCAGAAGAATAGTATTTTCTATTGATATTTTTTATTTTTTATGATATAATAATATTATAAAGAAAGAAGAGGAAAAATAATGCAAGAAAAATGGTTATCAATGGTTAATGAAGAAAAAATTACAAGATATATGCGTTATGCACTTACATCAAATGAAATGCCGGAAATTTTACCTGATTTCTTTTGGACTGATTGGGCAGATGCTAAAAACTCTAACACTAAATTTAGAGAATTGTTCAAAGATTCTTTAAAAATTAAACAAAGAATTAATTTTGATTTACCACTTTCTCAAAGAAGCGATGAACCAGAATATAAAAACATGGAAAATATTTTTAATGAAATAAAAAACAGAATGCACTCTCTTTTCACCTTAGAAGATTCTACTAATGTAAATCTTTATGAACGGCGTATCGCTGTAAAACATTCAGAAGTTGTGACTGCTTCTCAAAATACAAAAATGAATATATGTGATTCAGAGTTATTTTCACGTACTCTTACAAATTGTTTGTTTGAAATTGTATATGGAGATAATAAAATAAAGGCTTATCAAGAAGGAAAATATAAAGCTTTTCAAGTACAAACAATAAAAGGAGAAGATAATAGTCTTTTTTCAGGCTCTTTTTTTTATAAATATGTGGATATAAATAATGAAATTTTTACTTTTTCTCTTAGAAAGGGAGAGCGCGCAAACAAAGCCTTTAAAAGATTAGCTAGATTGGTTCAGTTACCACAAGATATAATGGATTTATTTGAACAATTAGAAATCGCGCGCTCTATGTTAATTCAGACCTCTAAAATGAATGCCACTTTAGTTTTAAGTATTGATCCTGAAGATTTTTTAACAGCGAGTGATAATTCTCTTAATTGGGATTCTTGTTTTTCATTAACTAATGGAGGAAGTTATAAAAATGGTACATATAGCGCTATGATTACTCCTAATTTAGCTATAGCTTATATAGAATCAGATAAACCTTATATTCCGAATCAAAATAATCCTGAAGACACTTTTTCCAATAAAATTTGGAGAGCATGGGTCTATATTGATGATAATATTTTCTTTGTAAATAAAAATTATCCTTTTTATAGTAAAGTTATAACTTCGTTTTTATATAATTGGCTAATTAGTACTTCTTCTAATATATATGTATCTTCTAAAGACGCAGAATTAAGTTTATATACAGATTCCTTTATGTATGATGATACAAGTTCAAGTGATTTATTTTATATTAAAAACGATGTTATTCATAAATTTTTTACAAAAGGCTATTATGATATTGAATTATCTGTCGCGCCTAGATGCTTATTTTGCGGAAAGTCTTTAGAAGATAATAGTCGTGAGGGTTTATTCTGTTGTTATGAGTGTGATGATGTCATTTATTGTATAACTTGTGGAGACCCAATATTAAAAGATGAAGCTTATTGGATTAATGATGAACCTTATTGCTCATGTTGTTATGAAGATGAAATTCAATATCAAGAAGAAAAGAAACTTGAAGAACGAGATTATTTAAATAGTAGAATGTGATTTAATCACATTCTTTTTTTATATCTTTTTCATAGGAAATCTAGCTCGCGACGATTGCGTCCGCTCCCGCAATGAAAATGGCTTTCACATTTTTTATAAAAATGGATATAAAAAAGGAAGGCTTGCGCGCCTTCCCGAAATTAATTCCTAAATGATTAAATTTACAATTAAATTAAAAAAAACATATTGAAACCGCAATTTTATTTGTCAATCAATATTATATGTCAGATAATATCCTTCTTCTGACAATTTTTTAAACCGTTCAATTCTATCTCTCATACAAACTTCATCAACTTCTGTACTAGATAAAATCTTATTACATATTTCAACCATTTCATTAGGTTCTATTAAATCAAGTTCGTAATCTACTAAATTAATCCGCTCTTCACTAATTGAGGGTATTCTTTTACCACTATATTTTTCAATTAAATTTTGTACTTTAATAACATTGCGAGCAGAATGAGAGGTTGAATTTCCGCCAAGATAATTTAATTTGTAATAATCATACCAATGATCTGGTACACAATGTATAATTTCATATTTTTTAAACCAATTAAATCATATACTCATAATCTATCTCCTAAAACCACAATTTTATAATTCTATCGTTACTTCGCCTTGCATAAAACTATTAATATTTTTAATTACATTTACATCATCTGAATGCTCATCTTCGTCTCCAATCCATATAACTTGATACCCAACCATCTCTTTCTTCTTCCAAAATTGCCACCATTTTTTAGGCTTGTAATCAATGCGGGAAACAATAGCAGGATAATCTTTACATTTGTCGCCAACTTTAACATTGTGATTTCCTACGAAGTATATGCAATCATCTTTGTGCAAAGCACATACTCTTGCACCATTTGGATAGTCTTCTGCTTTCGTTATAACCTTATAAATCTTGTCCATAATTTACCACCTCTTAAAATATTAGTTTTATAATTAAAAATTAATTAATTTTTCAATATAACCTCTATCTTCGCCTTTAAAAATAGGAATTTCCTCATCAATAACCCAATGAGTTCTTAGTGATGTTGAATCAATATCATGATCTTCGCACCCTTTTATTGGCTCTGGATAGTATTCTTCTTTAATACAACAAGTTCCTCGTTTCTGATGTGTCGGGAAATCGTTCCAATTAATACCCTTCTCAGTCACCAACATATCTTGAATCATTTTACATGATTTGTTCTGTAGCTTCTTATGAGAAAAGTTTGCTTGACCAACCATTTGAATGCTATTTCTTGTAGCATCTAACTGCCTCCAATAAATAAGATTTGTCACTTCTTCTTTTGGAATATTAAATACTCTAGCATCAAACATCGCGCCCTTTTCTACTGCATTATTCAAAGTATGTTCATATGTTATACGCTGTTCTAATGTTAATGATTCGAACATTTCTCTCCCACTAATTGATGCCCAATGTTTTACATTTTCTGCAAAAAACTTATTAAACGCCATAGTTGCCATAGAAGCAGATATAGAACACATCTTCTGAACCTCATAATCGAACCATGCGGCAGTATTAAGATTCTTATAATCTACAAGAATCAAAGTAATTTCATCTGATTGTATATAGCCAAGCACACAATTTTGAATATTCTCGCAAAGGTATTTCATTGTTTCTTGCATTGATTTAATCAGCACTTTATCAAATGGTTTCTGAAAACCTTTTGTAAAAGTGTGAAAATTTTTACCATCAAGACGCACAGCTACGGGACATCTTCTCATTAATTTAGTCTTAGAAATACTCTCATAATACTCTTTCATTCTCTTACCTAATTTATCATTTACCGACATATTGCTCACCTCCAATAACTTCAAATTGTAATTTTAATATAAATGCTCTGTATATTGTGCTTCAACAGACAGAGGCTGTGAATCTCCATACACATTTGTGGGTAATTTATTTTTACAAATGGGATAATAACAAGACCAATATCCGTTGGTACATTTCAAATACTCTGATAAATCTACATCATAAATCTTTTTTACATTCTCAATCCAATTGTTATAAATCTCCTCGTCTATATTTCCAAAAGCAACGGTGTAATACTGTCAACCACTCCAACCTTCAGAACCTTATTCACAAGATGAAATCAAATATACTGACCAAGTTTTCTTTTTATTCATATTTCTACCTCTTAAAGCTAATCTTTCTTTTTGCTATTCCAAACATACTCAAGAAAATTATCCCAAACATATTCTATTTGATCATACACATCAATCTTTGCTTCATTTTTATATATTTGTCTCTCAATATGCTTTTTGGTAAAACCGTTCCAATCAAAAATTGTATCATTAGTTACATCTATCTTTGTCTCTTCTGGATTTCTACACCCACACCAAGGAATTAAAAATATATGATTATCTTCGTCAAGTTCAACAACTAACTCCCATTCTGCTTTGCTCCAAAAATAATACATTAATTCTCTTCTTAAGATCTCAGCAAATTCTTCTTTAGTTTTACATTTTTCAAATGCTTTCTCGATATATTTATTGAATCCGCTATGTTTGAAGATATTATAAGTAGTGATTTTATTTCTATTTATATCATAATAAAATACATTCCATTCAAGTTTAGATTCCATAGTATTTATCTCCTTATCTTAAAATTCTTATTTTATTTTCCTAAAATATCTAACATAATTTGTAGCGCATTTGCTATTTACCACCCAAAATAATAAAGACTATTAAAATATTCAAATCTACTTTCTTTCTTATCTTGTCTTAAATAACTAAATCCTAAATCTCTCATTTTTTGTATCAATCTTTTCTCTAAATAATTACAAATTTCATTTTGGATATCGCGTAAATAAACTCCTCTGTAAATACAAGATTTATAGCTATATGGGTTTTCCGGATTGTTCCATTTTTTACCTCCGCAACTAAAAGATGTATCTGAACATCCACCATGATATTCCCAAAATCTAACTACTAAATATGTTTCTCTTTTTCTAATTTCTTCGTTGCCAATATTTTTTCTTAAAATTTTTTCAAATCCATCACTATCTAAATACTCATCAAAATATTCTTTGATTTCTTCAATTACTTCTTGTTTAATATCATGTGCTTTATTTGATTTTTCTTTTAATTCATTTATTAAACTCATATTTGTTTCCTCTCTTTCTAAAGCTCTATTTTAATAATTGCACAAATAAGCTAACCTCACTGTTACTTGTTCGTCAGGATTTTTCTAGGAATAGATAAATAAATATAAACTATTCCATATAACCATATCCATAATCTCTTAATACCAATTTGCCGTTATATAGTCCTAAATTAGAATATCGGCCGCTATCGTCAAAGAATCCTTCATTTATTATCATTAACTCTTTTCCAATTCTATATAATTCTTTAATCAATTCTTGAGAAAATCCTTTATTTACAGTTAAATAGTCTACAATAAAACCTCCGATACTGTCTCTGAGTACTGGACAATTAATAGTATTTCCAACAGATTCTTTTAAAGATTCTCTTAAAAACCCGTCTTTGTCTAAGTTATCCATACATAAATCTTCGCAATAAGCCATAACCTCAAATTGCTGAGCCGCAGAAGAATATTCTAATAAAATTGGAGCAAGAAATAAATCAAGACCATTTTCTTTAGCCCATTTATACATTTCAATTTCCTTTTTAGTTTGTTCATAACACTCGTTATCTTCTTCAATATCTTCAAAAAAAAGTATATCAATAAGATTTTCATTTAGTATTTCATCAATATAATAATCTTTTTCAATTTTTATAATATATTTTTCATTAGTAGTTTCTTCAAAAAATAAGAAAGCTGCTTTAGAAGATCCTTCTCCAATATAAGTAAAATATCCATCTTCACCCCCGTGCAAGTAATCCATAAACAACTCATAAATATTATCGGCATTAAAATTGATAGATTTCATATTTATCCCTCTTCTTTCTTATTACATATATATTATATTATAAAAAATAAAAAAAGTCAAAAGAAAAAAGACTCTGTTCAGAGTCTTATTTCTAAAAAATAATTATATAATTCTTTTAATTTTTTACTATTCATTTCTAATAATTCATTATATATTTTTATATTCGGATCTTTTCTTTTTTTAAATAATAAACTATTATAAGAATATTTTTTAACTTCAAATGCGAATTCTTTTTGATCCTCTATTTTATTGTAGTGATAGAATATCATAGAGATGATCTTCGCCATTGAAATTAAATTTTCTCGGACTTCTTTAACTTTTTCTTGCTCTTCTTTTAGACAATAGGTTAAGATCTCGTCAACTTCTTCATTTTTTAGTAATTTTATAATACCCTTAAAAGAAGATACTTTTGATACAGCGTGCGCTACTGCTACATAATAAGGAGATTTAACTTTAATTCTATTAAAATTTTTATCTACAACTACAAATCCTTCTTCTGAAAGGTCAGTAATTTGCGCAGATGCCCGTTTTACTTCTTCTATGTTTTTTAAACTATATAATTTAGGTGTTTTAAAAGAAGTTTCTAAACAAGGATAATGGCATTCTTTAAAAGTATCAAGCTTTCTTGACCCTAAATAAGTTAAACGCGGCGCGCCCTCATATTCGACCAGTATTTTATTATATTTTGAAGTTAATTCAAACATATGAGTAGCATTTACCGGAATAGGAACGGAAGATGGCATAGCTTCCCGCATTAAATCTCCAAAAGATATGTCATCTTGATAGATATTTACACATTCAGCTTTATCCCCATAAATAGTTCCATTAGTAGAAAAAATTAATTCTCCATCTCGACCATACCAAATTTTACACAATGATCCGTCAACTTTTTCTTGAACTTCTGCAGAATCCCAGTCTATTTCATCTGCATAAGGTTCTCCAAAATTAAAAAATTTATAAAAAGGAACGCATACCGGTTTAAAATTGTTTAATTCGTCTAAAATAATCCCACGACATTCTTTACATAAAGGAATTGAAAAGTCTGTAAAACCGAGAGTATAAGTAAATAAAACGTAACCATTATCTTTTCTTATTTTTAAATAATATGGCGCTTCTTGTAATATCTCCTCCCAGTCTTTATGCTCTTGGCAAAATTTTTGTATTAATAATTTCATAATATCTCCTTTATTTTACTAGATAAAAAATTCTATTCATTAATTCTTCAAATAATTCATTATAAATTGGGAATTCTACATCTTTAAATTCTTTATAAATATTATCAACAGAACTGGTTACTTCTCTTTCCATTTCCACAATTTTATCTAAACTTTGCGGAACTTCTTTCATGGTTAATAAAAAAGTTTTATAAGGCTCTTGTGGGATTAAACTTTCTTCAAAACTTTTTCCATTTTTAAAATATTCCTTTAAAAGAATATTTAATCTAAAAGCGTGATGAATTTCTTTTAAACAATAGCCATAATTTTTAATGTCCTCTGCTCGCGCAGGTGAATTATGATACAAATTTTTAATTTTACTATTAATAGTACCAATACAAGTTCTTAATAATTTTGATTTATTTGCTGACGCAAATTTTTCTCTATTCTCTTGTAAAAATTCTACTAAATCTTTTCCTTCTTTATTAAAGGGAACTATATATTTAGAAAACAGAATTTCTAAATATGAAGGATTAGCTTTTTTTAGTAAACCTACTAAAAGACGAATGTCTTTAATGTCAATCATTTCATCATTCTCGCTTCTGTAAGTAATGCTAACCTCTTTTTTATAAAATAAATCTTCAATAGATGGAATTACAAAACAGATCGCGTCAATGTCTGAATTTTCATTATCCATTTCATAATTTTGCGAACCTTTTAATGCAATAAACAGTGGAGAAAATCCAAGTTTTTCGACTTTACACATTTTATCACACAAAGTATTCAAAATAGTTAATTGTTTACTCATAAAAAATCCTCTTTTCTTTATATTATTATTATATCATAAAAAATAAAAAAAGTCCAGTAAGGACTTATTCATAAAAATGATTATTTGAAATATATTCTTCTACCCCCGGGGTTACCCAACTTTTATAATTTTTAAAGTCTTCTCTAACAGATTTACTATTTATTGGAGTATATTTATCAATTTTTAAAAGAAAAATCATATTAGAAACACAAAGATCAAAGTTTCCTCTTAAAAAATCATCATTCATAATAGTATACTCTACTTTTTCAAAAAGATCTGGAACAACAATAAAATTATATTTTTCTAGAAATTCTAATGCATGCGGGTGGTTTTTTAAGTCTGATAATTGATGCTGTTTAAGACCTAAATATATTTTATCATTAAGATATTTTTTATTAACCTCTTTAATTGCCGGCATTATTAAATTATCTTTTTTCTCATAAGCCATTATTTCACACTTATCTACAAATTTCAATCTTCTTTGATGTTCTCTTTCAGGGTATCCACTTTCCGCAAATTCATTTAAACAAATATCAATCATTTCCTTTTTTTCAAGAAAATAAGGTCTTTTTTCTTCTTCTATTATATTTACAGGAATAGCGAAAGTGATTTTATCTATAGCTCCCGCTAAATGAGCTTGATAAGCATAATATATATCTGAAATAACAACAGGATCAAAATCTCCATGAATAATTAGGTTTTTATTTGACATAAAATTCCTCCTCTATTATCATTATAACATATTTTTTATTATTTGTCAACTTTTTCTATACTTATCGCACTCTTGTACGATTTTTAACATTTGCGGATAATTAGTATTTTCGATTCTGCGTCTCTTAATGGCTTTTTCTGTTAATTCTAACATATGCCATTCAATTAACTTAGCTACTTGAATTTTTTCCCTTCCTAAGAGAGTTGATGAATAAAAATTACATAAAAATAAATAAGCCCCAACATTATTATGATTATAATAATGACCAACTCCATTTTCATCAGCAGTGCGACAAAAAGGTTTTCCAAAATCATGGAAATAAAGTGCTTCTTCAATTAAATAATTATATTCTATTACATTAGACTCTACTAATTCATTATATCTATTAACCGCAAATTTTATATGTAATCCCAAAGTTAAATTATGATAAGGGTTATTTTGGTTATAATTTTCATATTTCTTAATAAAGTCATGCGCGCTAATACAATTTTTTCGATTAAAATCTAAATTTTTAATCAGAATTTCATCCCATCCTTCTTCATAATAAGGCACTTCAAAATTCTTAATCATTCTATTAATTATTTCTTCAGGTACTTTTCGTTCTCGCTTTTGTTGTCTATCTACACAAGTTTCATATGGAACTGCTAAAATAATTGCCATATAGTAAACTTTTTCTTTGACCTCTCTTTTAATTCGATCTAATAAAGCTATTCGACGTTTAGAATTAATATTAGTAGCATCATATATAACATCGCACCCTTGTTTTAAGTTTTCAATAGCAGCACAATTCATTGCTTCAAAAACTACAGAATTACCCCATTGCGCTTCTTCTGATCCCAAAAGAACTTTTCGAATTTCATCGGAACTTAATATAGTTGTATTTTCTTTTTTAAAATATCTATTAGCATAGTATGTCTTACCAGACCCCGGTAATCCAACTAGCATATAAAATATTGGCATATTGTTCTCCTATCTAAAAATTATAATTATTTAAAAATTCACGAAGTTTAACACATAAATCCGCAAATTCAATAATCATACTATCATCTATTGTTCTTATATCATATGAGTCATCTTCTCCTCTGAAGATGAATTCAATACTCTTGTTTTCAAAACATATTTTTAAGGGAACTTCACTTTCATGAATATAAAAAAGGATATCTTCTTCTCCATATACGCTAGATCCACTATTAATTCTATAATTCTCAATTTTATATTTTTCACACCATTCTACAAAAATTTTAATAATCTTTCCCCTCATCTTTAAACTCCATTCTAATATCCATTATTTCTGGATGCGCTTTTTAATTTTACAAGCCCAATAATAATAAAAAAATCTTTTTTTATAATGATTATTAAATCTTTCTTCGGCTTTAAGTATAAAAATAATAGAAGCTATAATTGGTAAAATTATAAGCTTAAAAGACGAAGAAAATATTAATAAACAAAAGATATTGATACAACGATACCTTGAGTGATTCGAATTAAAATAGATATTAAAACTATTTTAATAATTTCTTTTTCAATTTTACTCATCATATAATTCCGCACAATACTTCACGTAGTCGGTTGTATCAATAAGATGTTGCAAAATTTGTGTTGCTTTAATCTTTTTATCTCGATCTTCTTCAGTTTTTGTTAAAGCTATCGTGTACAAATAATTTAAGGCATCTTGTTCTTTCTTCATATACTTCTTCCTCCTTTAATATAATATAATTATATATTAAAAAATAGAAAAAGTCAAAAGATTACTAATTTGTTGCGGAGATTCCATTTTTACTTTCATAAATAATAAAAGTTCCTTCACCAAAAGGTTTAATATCTGCATCTTGGACTACATAATATACTTCTGCTTCTTCGTTTTCTCTCATTGGTCTGTAAGTGCACCAAATCGTATCTGAACTTTGAATATTATAATTAATAAATTTCATATTGTCTGGCAAAAAGATCTCTTTTCCCCCACCAAAGCTAGTTACTATACCATTGGCGCATCCTGATAAAAGAATAGTTGAAAAACAAATAATTAATAAAACTACAATTTTTTTCATTTTATCCTCCTTATTATTAAAGATTCTTTATATTTAATCCTACAAATTTTTCTGTGAATAATTTTTCTAATTCTTTACTATTGACAATATAGCATCATAGTTGACCATTAATAATTCTATCATAATTTACATGAAAAGATATGATAATTCCATTTTCATCTACTTTAAAGCCGCCTCTTGTTGCACCAGAAACTCTAAAACAATAATCTCTGTTATCATCATCTAAAATATAATTTCCTTTAAATATTCCTTTTTCTAAGTTATTTTTTCAATCACCATTAAGTAAAGTATTTAGAAAATCTGCTATTTGATTATAAATTTTTTCCATCTTTAATCTCTTTTATTTTATCTTTAATCAAAATAATAATAACAACTATGATGAAAATACCTAATATAAATGCAATAGGAAACCATAAAGGAGCTAAAACCCAAATCCATGACCAAGTAATTATATTTAATAGTTTTAGTGCAATAAAAACAATAGTCAAAAGACCACAAAAATCTATTCCTACATAAGTTGTTTTATTTTTATCCATTTTTCCTCTCTTTTCCAATTCTATTTATAGCAATAGAAAAATAAATATTTAATATAGTCAGTATTAATTGACTAAAAAGTATAATTATTTTAAAAATCAAAACTACCACACTCTTATTTAGCTTTTGCTTCTTTAATACGACATTTTTCTAGAATTTCATAAATTTTCATTGAAGTATCTTTAACCCCTTCAAAATATCCCTGTTTTTTCATAGCCTTTGCCCACTCATCTGCTTCAAAACTTATATCTCTTTTTTCAAAATAATATAATGAATCATACTCCCATTGAAATAATTCAATCGCATCTTCATGATTCTCTAAGAGATAAAAAATACAATCTTTTATGTGACAAAAGTCGCAATTAAAACAATTACCTTCGCATTTTTTATTATATCTTGTTACATAACATACTTCGCATATATCATCACAATTAAAGTATTTACTTTTATAAGTCATACTTCCATTATAAACATTCTCTTTAAGCCAATCTAAATTGTTTTTCATTTCTAATCTCCTTATTGATTTGATTTTTTTCCCATTCCAATATTTTATATTTTTTATTATATATTAATTTTTTATCAACATCAATCCATACCTGTTTTGATTTTCCGCATTTACTACATTTAATGATACATAGCGTCAAAGGATACCCCATATCATCTAATTGTAAAATATTAGATTTTTCAGTTATTATATAATTATGTTTACATTTCCATAGTTTCATTCCTTCCCCTCTTCTCATACTTACACACGTTTTTATACATGCCCTCTTTTTTTCATTTATCGTTCTGATGTATTTTATCTCCTTATTTACAATTTTGATCAAAGTCGTCATAATTTTCTTCAATTATAATATGATTTTCTTTAATTTCTTTAAAAGTTATGTTTAAATCATTAATGTCTTTAAAATAACCTTTATCTTTCATACCTTCTATAATCCAATAATTTTTTAATCTATCTTTATCAGAATAATGAGTTGCTTCTGTGCAATTAAGAATTAAATCATATTCCCATTTTGTTAATTTAATTGGTTCTTTATATTCTTCTTTTAACCAATCAAGACAAGACATTCTGCATTCAGAACAATTATTGTTACAAAATTCACTTTTATTTTTAATAGAAGCTACTGTACAGAAAAAATCCCCGTATTTAACCTCTTTTTTAATTTTTTCAACATATTTTTCAAAATTAGTTATCATATACTTTTTCTCCTTCTTTATATTATTATTATATCATAAAATAAAAAAGATGTCCATATAAAGGACATCTAATTAAAGATTAATCTTTGTACCAGAATTTACACAAATCACTTTTGTAGTAAACCCCTTTTTAGAAATTTCTTCTTGGAGGTCTTTTTGAAATTGTAATTTCACATTCATTTGTCCATGAACAAGAGCGACTTTGTCAGCTCTAATTTCACTATAATACTTCAAAAGACTAGGATATTGCATATGCGAACTAAAACTATTTAATGAAGTAATAAAACATTGATTTCTACAAGAAATTTTATCATTAATTTTTATATATTTACTTTGAGAATTTTTAATTTTCCATCCCAATGTTCCCTCTGGCAAAAAACCACAAAAAAGAATATGATTGCGCCAATAGGATAAAATATTAGGAATATAAGAGATTACTCTTCCACTTACGAGACACCCACTAGCAGCTAATATAACACAAGGAGTATCACATTCTTCTGCCCAATGTTTTGTTTCGGAGTATTCTTTTATTTGAATAATATTTTTCCAAGACATGACTTCTGAAAATTTTTCTAAATCTTCATTTTCTAAAATATTAAAATAACTTTTTATATGTTTTAATCCTAATGGTGTATCTACTAAAATTGGAATTCTAAAATCTTCATCTTTTCCAAATATTTCATACAAAATTGTTAGCATTGTTTGTAATCTATCAAGAGCAAAACAAGGAATTAATACTCTCGCCTTATCTCTTATACAAGTATTTCTAATAATTTCTTCTATTTTTTCTAAATCTTTCTCTCTTTGTTTTAAAGTAGATATCATTCTTGTTTTATCACCATAAGTAGTTTCTCCAATAACTAAATTAGCTTTTTCAACAGGTTCAAAAGGAGTAATATAATCCTTTTTAATAAAAACGTTACCTAAATCTCCAGTGTAAAGAATCTTTTTAGTTACGTTATTATTACTAATCCATAATTCTATCTGCGCTCCGCAGATTATATGACCCGAGGGTATTAACCTAAATTTTAAATTTTCCTCTAATTCAAATACTTCATTAAAATCATATTCAACAATATGATCTAGCGCTTTCTTAACATCTTCAGGACCAAAAATTGGCTCATATTTTTTACCGCATTGTTTGCTTAAAACTTCGCTATCTTTTTGAAAAATATGAAGTGTATCTTCTGCCATATCTTTAAAAATTCTTTTTGAACCTTTTGGCATAATAATAGCAGCTTCGCATCCTATTTTATATAATAAAGAAACTCTTTGAGAATGATCTAAATGCAAGTGAGATAAAAATATATATTTAATATTTTTAGCTTTAAACTTAAAATGTGCGTTATTAGCACGATAATCTTTTAAAATATTATTAGATTGCGCCAATCCGCAATCTAATAATAATTCTAAATCTCCTGCTTTAACATGATACATACTTCCAGTAACATGTTCACTAGCCTCAGCATTACTAAAATCAACAGTAATAATATTTTTTTTCTTACTGCTCAATTAAAACAACTCCATTCTATTTAATTACTTTATCAACGATTCCATAATTTAACATTTCTTCAGCTGTCAAATACCACTGTTTTGAATTATGTGCCTCATATTCTTCTTCTGTAATTTTAGAATGAGATAAGACATATTGTTTCATCATTTCACTATATTTATCATTAAATTCCATTGTATCTCTTACTGCATTAGCTTCGCCTTCCATTTTTAGGCTACCCGCATGGATAAGTCCAATAGAAAAACCATAACATTCTTTTGTAACATTAGGATTATTATATCCAGCCATAGCAATAATCATACCCATACTTAAAGCATTTCCAAGAATTTTTACGTTAATAGGAACTTCAGCTTTATCAATAATATTAGCTAAAAACATACTATCATAGACAGAGCCTCCTGGACTGTGGATAATTATTTCGATAGGAGCTAGTTTAAAGTTAGGGTCTATTTTAACAATGCGCCCTTCTGACTCGCGGTCTTTAATTTCTTTGTTTTTCTTAATCATGTCTAATAATGGAATTGCGACATTTTCCACAATATCGTCCATAATTTCTCCTGCTAAAATAACTCTATCATTTGCCAACCCTTTATAATATTGATATAAATCCGGTGTAATTCCATTCGCTGCCGAATCTTCTAAAATTGCAAATAATTGTTCATTATTCTTTTTCATATAAGTACCTCCATATACATATATTATACCATATTTTTTTAAGATAGTCAATTATATAGTATAACAAAGTTTATAAGTAATCATGACAAGTTCTAGAAATAACGTCCAATTGTTGCTCTTTTGTTAAATCAATAAATTTAACGGCATATCCTGAAACTCTTATAGTAAAATTTTGATATTCTTCTTTTTCAGGATGCTCCATAGCGTCTTTTAATTTCTCGATACCAAATACATTAACATTTAAATGATGCGCGCCTTGATCAAAATATCCATCTAATATATTTACTAAATTATTAACTCGTTCCCTCTCTGAATTACCTAAGGCATTAGGACTAATTGTTTGAGTGTTTGAAATTCCGTCTAAAGCGTATTCATAAGGTAATTTAGCAACTGAATTTAAAGAAGCTAGTAATCCATTACTTTCAGCTTTATATGAAGGGTTTGCTCCAGGAGATAAAGGCTCTCCAGACTTTCTTCCATCAGGTAATGTTCCAGTAGCCTTACCATACACAACATTAGAAGTTATTGTTAAAATAGAAGTTGTTGGTTCACTATTTCTATAAGTATATTGCTTTTTAACTTTTTCTATAAAAGTTTTTAATAACCAAACCGCAATCTCATCAGCGCGGTCATCATCATTTCCATATCGAGGAAAATCGCCTTTTATTTCAAAATCAATAGCAATTCCATTTTCATCTCTGACAGGTTTAACTTTAGCGTATTTAATAGCGGATAAAGAATCCACCACATGAGAGAATCCCGCTATACCAGTAGCAAAAGTTCTACGAACATCTGTATCGATTAAAGCCATCTGAGCTGATTCATAATAATATTTATCATGCATATAATGAATTAAATTAAGAGTATTGACATAAATATTAGATAACCAATCTAACATTAAATCGTATTTACTCATGACCTCATCATATTCTAAATATTCAGAAGTGATAGGAGTGTATTGCGGTCCAACTTGCATTTTAGTTTTTTCATCAATTCCACCGTTAATTGCATATAATAAACATTTTGCAAGATTAGCTCTAGCTCCAAAGAATTGAATTTCTTTCCCAGTTTGAGTTGCGCTAACACAACAACAAATAGCATAGTCATCGCCCCAAATAGGCTTCATAACATCGTCATTTTCATATTGAATACTAGAAGTATTAATTGAAATTTTTGCAGAATATTTTTTAAAAGCTTCAGGTAAAGATGAACTATATAAAATAGTTAAATTTGGTTCAGGACTTGGTCCCATATTCTCAAGAGTATGTAAGAAACGGAAATCGGTTTTAGTTACCATATGACGACCGTCCACTCCGGTTCCAGCTAAATCTAAAGTAGCCCAAACAGGATCGCCTGAGAATAATTGATTATAACTAGGAATACGAGCAAATTTAACCATGCGAAATTTCATTGTCATATGATCTACTAATTCTTGTGCTTCTTTTTCTGTTAATATTCCTTCTTTTAAATCTCTTTCAATATAAATATCTAAAAAAGTAGATATTCTACCAACACTCATTGCCGCGCCATTTTGAGTTTTTATTGCGGCTAAGTATCCAAAATACAACCATTGAAAAGCTTCTCTTGCATTTGAAGCGGGTTTAGAAATATCGAATCCATAAATTTTAGCCATTTCTTTTATTTCTTTTAAAGCTTTAATTTGTTCTGCTATTTCCTCTCTTAATTGAATTGTTTCAGGATTCATGATACCGTAATAAGTATCATTTAAATCTTTTTCTTTTTGCCCAACTAAAAAATCAATACCGTAAAGAGCAATTCTTCGATAATCTCCTACAATACGACCTCTACCATAAGTATCGGGTAATCCAGTAATAATTTTATTTTTTCTAGCTAAAAGCATCTCAGGAGTATAACAATCAAAGACTCCTTGATTATGCGTCTTTCTATATTTATTAAAAATTTCATGTAATTTATCAGAAGGTTTGTATCCATAAGTTTCGCAAGCTTGTTCACTCATTTTAATTCCTCCAAACGGCATGAAAGCGCGTTTAAGAGGTTCATCTGTTTGTAATCCGACAATTTTTTCTAAATTTTTATCAATATAACCTGGACCGTATGAGGTTAAAGTAGAAACTTTCTCAGTTTCCATGTTCAAAACCCCATTCTTTTTTCGTTCTTCTTTTTGTAATTTTTTTAACTTATCCCATAAAAGCAGGGTATTAGTAGAAGGAAATTCTAAAAACAATTCATCTCCATCATAAGGAGTGTAATTATTTTGAATAAAATCTCTAACATCTATATCTTTTTTCCACTTTTTCCCTTTAAAATTTTTCCAATATTTTTCCATATATAGCCTCCTCTTATAAATATTATATCATATTTATAAGGAAGTGTCAATTATAGCGTCTTATATACAATTCTCCCATTCTCTTTGTTTTAGAAATTGAACTTATCTTATTTATAATATTATCATGATCTTTAAAATTATTTAGATGACTATTAGAATAATTATATAAATAATTATATGTTTCTTCTAAACTCAAATTTTTTCTTAAAGTGTTTTTATTCTTATCTAAAATTCTATATTTTTTATTTTCAGATATATTAACAATATCTTCAATAGCTCTTCTTTGATTTTCAATAGTGTCAACCCACTCCAAATTCTTTAAAGAATTATCTCTTTTATTATGATTTAGATGATCAACAGTCATATTTTCTGCATTTGGAATTGGCTTCCATGTACACATTACTAATCTATGAGCAGATTTATATCCTTTTTCAGTTTTTATAACTAAATATCCAGCTGAATTTACTTTTACAGGTATTAATCTTTTATATCTATCTTTAAAATGCCCTAAATTAGAAACGTAAACTCCGTAATCTTTATTCCATTTATATTTTTCAAAGTTAATAATTAAATTAAATAACATAATCTTTCTCCTTTATTTCATATATATATTATATATTATAAATAAAAAAAAGTCTACTTAAAGTAGACTTTACCATAATCCTATCGCGCCTGTAGCTATAAAAATTATTATAGCAATAATTATTAATCTAAGAATAAGATTTTGAATATAATTGCAAATTAATTTAATTGTTTTATTTTTTTCAATATTTTTATTAATTTTTGGAAAAATTACCTCAATAAAAAATAAGTATAATGCAAAACAAAAAACGTAAGTTAAGATTGATAAAACGAAAGTTTGTCCATTGGTTAACAAAATAGATCTTCCTTAATCTCTTTAATTTTTGCAATAGTTAAAGTTTGTAATTGTTTAAAATTAATAGTAGGATTTTTATACTTTTTAAGAATATTCCACATTTCCTCTTCAATTAAACAGTGATATACAGTACCTAAAAGTTGTCCAATATATTTACTTTCCCATCCGCCTTTTTGTAATTCAATTTTTGCTTTTTCTTTATCAATCAAGACTTCTGTAATATAAGTATTCACAATGGAAGTTTCAACTTCACCATAGCCTTCTTTATCTTTAATTGCTTTAGGTTTTCTACCATTTTTCTTAATAAATTCTGCGCGAACCATTTTACCCCAAACGATTCTACCATATTTATTTACAAAATTATAATTTTTAATTACAATACCTTCGCCAACTTCTCCTTCTTTCATTAAAAAAGTATTATTTTCCATTATTTCTTTTAGTTCCTCAATAGTAGGATTTTCGATAATTGCCAATGGTTCTAAATATAAAATATTATGTGCTTGTAATCTCCAAAAATAATCTTCATATGGTAAATACTCTTCAATAGGATCTCCATTATCATCAATTTTGCCAGTATCTTTTGTTACATCAAAAACATAAAAATTTCTCCAAGCATAATCGACATATTGTTTAATAGTATGAGGAACTAACCATTCTCCATATAATCTGTGAGTTGGATGCGCCATTAAATACTCTTTAAAATTAGGATGCATATTAACCCATTCTCTAAAGCCGGCGTTATCTTCGCCAATTGTTAAATCTCTTTTACGGCTGCCGCAATGTACTTCTCCATCTTCACCCAACCAAATAGAAGCATTAGTTCCATCAATTTTTGGCGTAATATAGCACTTACCTTTTAAAAGTCCTTCTGTTGAACTACTCTGAATTCTTTCGACATGTTGATAGCGTTTAAATTCCATAATCTCACTCCTTTTTATAACTATAAATATTATATATTATTTTTTTAAAAAATTCAATTAATCATTGTTAAATAAGCTACCTTTCCTGGAAAAATCACATTGTAGCTTCCCATTGTAGTAACTTCTTGAGGTGGTTGTGATACAATAAATTCTAATAAATCTCCATTAGCAATTCCAGCACTATTATATTGATCTGTATGAATATCCTGCTTAACATCTCCGATCATAACATTGATAACTTGTCCAGTCTCAAAAGTAACTTGATATTTTTGTCCAATATAGTGCGCATAAGCCGTCCCCATTGCAACTAAATAACACCCATCTACCATCATAATTCCATAATCTCCTACATAAGCTTTTGTAAGAAGTTGATATTGAGCACTCGCTGTGTTGGTGATTGCGCTAGCGTACATATAAGTTTTAAAATCAGAGTGCGGATATGGGATAATAGTTGGATCACTTTGAACAGGTGTTTGAACTGTAGGAGTTTGAACCTCTTCTACTGCTGCTACTACGGGTTCTGTAACGACAGCTTCTTCAATAGTTTCTTCTTCAACTACTTCCGGTTCTTCTTTCACTTCAGTTTCCTTGACAACTCTCTTTTTTTCTGATACGATATTTTTGTCAGATGAAGTCGTTTCAATCATTGAAACTGATGCTCCAAGTAGAGTCCCTGAAAGAATTAAACTCATAAATATTGATAAATAAAATACTTTTCTTTTCATCATATAAATTCCTCCTTAAACAACATATATATTATACTATATTTTTTTAAACAATTCAAACAATTTTTTACTTGACAAGTTAATAAAGATATGGTATAATAAATATATATAGGAAAGATACCATTAATATATAAAGGAGAATTATTAATGGCAAAAAAGTATTATGAATGCTTTTCTGAAAATTTATATAATTATTTAATTAATAAAGGATTCAAATCAGTGCGTACTTATCAGCATAATAGAACAAAAGTTACTTGCCATGTTTTTAAAGTTACTGAGGAATTAAGTGAAGCATTATATAATTGGAGTAAGGTCAAGTAATTTGACCTCTTTTTATTTGACTTTTTTAAAAAAATATTTTATAATATATTTAGATGATGAATAAAGGAGAAATTATGAATAAAAGATATACTTTAGTTTTAGATACGGAGACTGTCTCTAATAATAAAGGCTTTTCTTTATATGGAAATTATGTTTTTGATATTGGTGCGACACTTTGTATAATAGAAGATAATAATATTACTATTATAGATGATAAAATTAATTTTTTAGTGGAAGAAATTTATACTGATGATGAATTAATGAAAAATTATTTCTTTGGAAAAGATAGACTAGATTCTTTCTATAAAGAAGATAATGATATACAAGTTGTTCCTTGGAGGTATATTATTAAATTTTTTAATGATCTTATAACTCAGTTAAAAATAGAAGATTATGCAGCTTTTAATATTACTTTCGATATGAACTCTATACAGTCAACTTGTGATAAATTAAAAACTGACAATCCTTTTAAAGATTTAACAAAAGTAGATTTATACAATAAATCATGTCAAGCATTAGCAGATGATGAGAATTATAAAATCTTCTGTGTAGAAAATGGAAGAATGACTGAAAAAGGTAATATTAAAAGTGATGCAGAAAGTGTGTTTGCCTACCTTTTTAATACTCCTAGTGTAATAGAATCTCATACTGCATTATTAGATGCGATTTTAGAAACAAAAATTTATCAATGGCTTTTAAAACAAGAAAAAGAACAAGATACTTTCTTTGAAGATAAACCTAATACTCAAGCTTGGCGCTTAGTGCAGTATAAAAAAAGAAAGAGGTGAGAATATGAGTAATATTTTTTATGTAGATTATAAAGAACTAGATTCTATTCAGAATACTAAGACTCCTATTGGAGTAATAATTAATATGAAAGAGTTTGGAACAAAAGAAGTTGACACTTTGATAAAAAAAATGCATTCTGATAAAGAAAAACATTTAATTAATAAAATTATAATAAGAATGGAAGGCAATGAAGAAATATTAAATACCTTAAAAGCGAGTGATGATATTTATTACCAATTTACAAATGAAGACGACATAAGAGAATTAATTTATAATATGCAAAATAATGAGGTAAAAGATCAGATTTTAGGAAATAATTTTTGTGAAACTGGAATTGATATTTTGAAATATCGTGCAATAGGTATCTCTAATATTATAGTTACGGCTCCTATTATAAATAGTAGAAATCAATTGGAAATGTTAGAAAAAATAGGGTATACTTTATTTGTAATTCCTAATCACATGGAAGATTTTTTAAGAGCGTCAGATGATCCGTCTTGGATTAGACCTGAAGGAATTAAATTTTATCCTAATATAAATAATTGGATATTAGATACATATAATTTAAATCCTAATACAGTTTTTAATGCGTATACTAATGAAATATGGCTTGGGAAATTATCAAGTATTATTATTAATTTTGATAATGTAAATAATGAATATGCAGATATTAAAAACTTTCTAATTCCTACTTTTGATGTAAAAAGAACTACGTGTAAAGGAAACTGCCTTTCATGTCAAAAATGTGAAAAGGAATTTATCGTTAATAAATTATTTACAGAGAAAAAAGGAGAAGAAGAATAATGATTACTGCTTGTAAACACACCGAATATGAATACGATGATTTAACTGTTCGCGCGGAAGTTACAACTTGGAATGGACTTAAATTCTATGGAAAGGCAACGTGCAATCCTGAAGATAAATATAGTAAAAGTTTTGGCGAAAGATTGGCAAGAGCGAGAGCGATTGATAAAATGATTAATTATAATTGCAGACAATTAGACGAGATGGATAATATTATTCACGAAGATTACATTCAAAAAATCAAACAGGCTAAAAAAATACAAGATAGAATTAATTGGCAAGCTGAAAAAAATGAAAACGTGTATGAAGAATTGAAAAAAGAATTAGCTGAATCTTTATAGTCAAGGATTTCCTTGACTTTTTTTATTTTTTGTGATAAAATTAAAGAGAATAAGGAGGAAATCCATGAAAGATAATACAAAATATAAAGAAGGATCAATTAAAACAGTTTCACCTAGAGAATTTACTAGAATGAAACCCGGAGTATATTGCGGTTCTACAGAATATTCTACACAATTACTAAAAGAAATATTTACTAATGCTGTTGATGAACATAGAATTGGTCATGGAGATAAAATACAAATTATTATTAATACTAAGGAAAATAATTATACTGTTATTGATAATGGACAAGGTTTTCCAGTAAATAAAAAACATGATGAGGAAGGACGTACTGTATTAGAAGCAGCATTTTCTGTTTTAAATACCTCTGGTAAATACGACGAAGACGGAACATATAATGGCATTTCAAATGGCGCGTTCGGAATAGGTGGAAAGTTAACCAATTTTTTATCAAAAAGTTTTTATGTAACTTCTAGCACTGGTAATGGCGAAGCAGAACAATTGGAATTTAAAGATGGTTTATTTCAAAATAGAAAAATTTTAAATTTTGATAATGGAAGTGGTACAATAATTCAATTTATACCAGATGAACAATTTTTTAAGAATCCTCAGATTGACTTTAATTATTTTAGAAAATATTTAAAAGAAGTAGTTGCTTTATGTCCTAAATTAATAGTAGAATTTACTGTTGATGATAAAAAGGAAACTTATAAATCAAAAAATGGATTATCAGATTTAGTAGATGATAAGGTCAAAGGAAAAGAATTAATTAAAAATCGTTTTATTTGTAACGAACAACAAGATAAATTAGGGATTAATATTGTTTTAACTTATACTACAAATTATAGCGATGATATAACTGCATATGTTAATTGTGGTTTAACAGAAAGCGGAGTACACTTAACTTCAATAAAAAGTTCAATTACCAGGTCTTTTAATAAATATGCTAATGAAAATAATTTATTAAAAAAGAATGAAAATAATCTAACTGGTGCCGAACTGTCTGAGGGGTTAGTTCTAATTTTTAATATGGATGCTCCAGGAGTTCAATATGATAGTCAAACAAAATCTAGAGTAACCGATATTGATAAAAGTCTATTAAATAAAATAATGAGTGAACAATTCTATCAGTGGTTAGATAATAATCCTAAAGATGCAAAAACCATTATAGAAAAAGCTTTAGAAGCTAGGCGTGCAAAAGAAGCTGCTAAAAAAGCAAGAGAAGCAGTAAGAAAGCCTAAAAAAGAAAAAGGTTTAAAAGCTAAAATGCAATTAAGTGATAAATTAATTAATTGTTCAACTCATAATCCAAAAGAAAATTCTCTTTTAATTGTAGAGGGTTAAGCAAAGCTCTAGCCCTTACCTACTTTACCAATTTTATTAATTGGGGTAGAGTCAAAACTTGACTTCTCTTGACTTTTATGATAAAATAAGGATATAGAGAAGGAGGTGACTCTGCTAACGAGGAAGTCTTAGCAAGTATTTGTGTCTACCAAGCACATTAAGTTGAAGATGATCTCGTGGCAAGATGTATGAATCATTGTGGAATTTATAAAATAACCAATAAAATTAATGGGCATTCGTATATAGGACAAAGTATAAATATTAAAAATAGATGGGCGGCACATAAAAGTTATTATAAAACTAACGCGTCTACTAGAAATAATAAATATTATAATTGTAATCTATATACAGCTATGAGGAAATATGGAATAGAAAATTTTAATTTTGAAATTTTAGAAGAATGTTCTAAAGATCTTTTAGATGAACGAGAAAAATATTGGATAAAATATTATGACACTTATAACAATGGATATAATATGACAAAGGGTGGGGATGGTAGTCCTCATGAAACGAATGGAAGAGCTATATTAACAATAGAAAATGTAATAGAAATTAGAAATATGTATAATAATTTAATTCCATTTAGGAAAGCTTATGAAAAATATAAGGATATTATATCAAAGAGAGGGTTCCAAAAGGTTTGGCAAGGAGAGACTTGGTCTGATGTTATGCCAGAAGTTTATACAGAAGAAAATAAAAAATTTCACAGAACCAAATCGAAATCTTTACCCGCTCATAATAGAAAATTAACTGTTGAAGAAGTTATAAAAGCAAGAAAAGCTAAACAAAATGGTGAGAGTGTTGATAAATATTGGGAAAACAATATTAAGGGAAAAATGTCTTTTTCTGGATTTGAAAAAATTTGGAACGGACAATACTACAATGAAGCAAACATAAGCTGTAACGACTAGAGACTTTGTCGTCTCGTAGGATCGCTATTAATACGCAATTCGAAATGGTAGGAACGTTGATGGTCTGGTAAACCGGAGTTAAGAAATAGTCTACGCTCATAGAAATATGGGAATAAGTGTTGAGTGCTGGTTCTAGCGCAGTAGAAGCTAGAGATCCTAAAAAACACGCAATTATGATGTTAAGAGGAAAGTGTATTTCTGTTTTAAAAGCTACAAAAGATAAAGTTTTAGCTAATAAGGAGTATAATGATATAATAACTGCAATAGGCGCGGGATTTGATGAAACTTTTGACCTTAAAAAAATGAATTATAATAAAATAGTAATTACAAGTGATTTTGATTCTGACGGACAAAATATTGAATTATTATTAATTACATTCTTTTTTAGATATATGCGCCCTTTAGTAGAAGCTGGTAAGCTATATAGAGCAGTAACACCTTTGTATGTAGCAACTTATAAAGGAAAAGATTATTATTTATATAGTGAAGAAGAACTAGAAGAATTTAGAAAAGGAAAGGGTACATTTGATCTATCCCATAATAAAGGATTAGGAGAGCTCAATCCAGAAGATTTGAAAAAAGTATGTTTTGATAATGAACTTTATAAAAGAATTAATGTTTCAGATGTAAAGAAAGCTGAAGAATTATTAGAAGTTTTAATGGGAAAAGATGTTACTCCAAGAAAGAACTATATTTATGAAAATGCTACTGAAATAGGGTTTTCTTTTTAGAGCGATAATAAGATATCGCTCTTTTTGACTTTTTAAAAAAATGATGATAAAATATTTATAGAAATAAAAGGAGGAATACTATGTGTATTTATGAAATATATACAGATGGTTCCGCTATCGGTCAAACACCTAATTATTATGGCGGATGGGGAGTAGTAATATTAAAAAATGGAGAAAAGATTGTTGATTTTTCTGATAGTAAATTTCCATCTACTAATAATGAAATGGAATTAACCGCAATTTTAAATGCAATAGAATATATTGAAAATATATATGAATTTGGAACTACATATATTATTTATACTGATAGTAATTATTCTTTGCAATGTATTACTAATTGGTGTAAAAAATGGATTAATAATGGTTGGATAAATAGCAAAAAAGAACCTATTGCTAATAAAGAAATTATAGAAAAAATATATTTAAAATTATTAGCAAGGCCTTATATAGAGATAAGAAAAGTAAAAGGTCATACTGACAATAAATGGAATAATTATGCTGATGAATTAGCTACAAATGCTTCTGCTTTAAAGAAAAAGCAAGTTTTGGAGGGTGAAAATGAATAATAAGATTATTGATGTTGATATTTTAGAAGAAAGTAAACAGTGTTTTTTAGATTATGCAAAAGAAGTTTTAGAAGATAGAGCAATTCCTTCTGCTCAAGACGGTTTATTAAGAGTTCATAGAGAAATTCTATGGACTATGAATCAAATTTTAAAAATGGATAATTCATCTAATTATAAAAAATCTGCTAGTATTGTAGGCTCTACTTTAGCAAGTTCTTATTTTCATGGAGACGCTTCTTGTTATAGTGCTATGTGTAAATTAAGTTTACCTTTTTTAATGAGATATCCTTTAGTAGATGGAAAAGGAAGTTTGGGAACTCAAGAATCTAATGATATGCAAGCTGCATCTCGTTATACAAATGCTAGACCAAGTAAAATTGCAGATTTAATGTTTTTAGATTACCAAAAGAATATTGTTGATGTTAAACCTACATACAATAACGAATATTATGAACCTATTGTATTACCAAGTTTATTTCCAAATGCTATTTGTAATGGAAGACAAGCTATTGGAGTTTCTATGGCTCACAATAGTATGCCACATAATTTAGTAGAAGTTTGTAATGCTATAATAGCATATATTAAAAATAATAAAATAACTATTGAAGAATTAATGACGTATATTAAAGGTCCTGATTTTCCTCTTGGCGGAACTGTTATAAATGAAAGAGATATTAAAACTGCTTTTGAATCAGGTAAGTCTTCTATTTCATTAAAAATTAGAGGAGATTATTTTATTGAAGATGATAAAATTATTTTTACTTCTATTCCTTACAGAACTGTAAGAAGCCATATTAGAGAACAAATTAATAAAAATGTAGAAGAGATTGGAAAATATTTTTCTGATTTTAATGATGAAAGTTCTGTTGGTGAAAATAGATTAGTTTTTACAATGATAGATAAAAATTTACAGGAAGAAGCTTTAGCCTGTTTATTTAAAAATACTGATTTACAGACTTCTTGTTCATATAATATGAATTTTATTGTTAATGGATCTCCTAAATTATGTTCTATGATTGATTTAATTCAAGAATATGTAAATCATCAAAATTCTATATTAATTAGAGCCGCAGAATTTGATAAAGAAAAAGCAGAAAAAAGAGTTCATATTTTAGAGGGATTACTTATAGCATTAAAAGATATTGATAAAGTAATTGAATTGATTCGTGCTTCAAAAGATAAAAAAGAAGCTCGATCAGTATTAATGCAATATTTAAACATTGATGAAATACAGGCTAATTCTATCTTAGATATGAAACTTTCTCGTTTAACAAAATTAGATGAAGAAGATTTGAAAAAAGAATTAGAAGAAAAAATGCTAATTATTGAAGAGTGCAAAAAAACAATAGAAGATAATGATTATCGCAATCAAAAATTAATCTCAAAAATCGAAAAAATGAGAGATAAATATGGAGATGCGCGCAGAACTAAATTAGAAAATATCACTATTGTAAAAGAGAAAAAGGTTAAGAAAGAAATTCCTTCTACTCCTGTCAAGATTTCTTATAACAATGGCGGTTTAAAAATCGTAAAAAGAGCTAATAAAAACGATGTTATTATAGAAAGTTCTTTAGATTCTAATCTTGCGATTTTTACAAATAAAGGTATGTGCTATAAATTACCTGTAATAAAAATTAACTCTTCTATGCAGAGTATTAAATCTTTAATTAAAATGGAACAAAAAGAAGAAGTTCTATTTGTAATAGATTTTAAAACAAAAGGAACTTTACTGTTTGTTACAAAACAGGGAATGGTTAAAAAGACAAATATTGAAGAATATAATACTACTAGAAGTGGAAAAAGTATTAAATTAAAAGATAATGATATAGTCGCAACTATTTCTCTATTAGATAATAATAAAAAACAATATCTACAATTAGAAACTAAAGAATATTTATTAACATTCTCAATTTCTGATATATCTCCTACTGGTAAAATGGGATTGGGAGTTAAAGGTATCAAATTACATGAAGATGATGAAGTGATTTCTTCTGAATTAATAGTCAAAGTTGATAGTAAAAATTTAGGTAAACGTAATCAAGTAGGAAGGAAGAAGAAATAATATGAAATTAATATGTGATAATGTATCTGGATGGGGGTGTCTTGATTTTCAAGACGCCGCTATCTTTTTCTCTTACATAACAGATTTTGCGCAAGACGTATTATTTGCTGCAATACACTCTTTAAAAAATGATGCTCCTTTTTGTATTAAAATGAATGGCGAATCAAAAGGGGAATATATTCTAATAAGCGATGATTATGATGCTTATCTTTTATATGATTCCGAATTTAAAAAGAAAGTATTCACTCTTGAAAAAGATAATGATAAATCATCTTTGATTGAAGAAATTATTGATGAAATAGAAAATAATATTCACGATTGGGTAATGTTTCCGTGTGAAAGCGATGAATATAATACCGATCAAATTCGTGCAAGAGAATCGGTTTTCCGTAGAGATATTAATTATATAAGATTTTTATTAAATAAAAATAGACATTTTTAAAAAAATAATGTATAATATTAATATAAATGAGGTAAGATAATGATAATTAAAAATGATCAATTTGACGATGAATTAGTACAAGATTTTTTCCCTGAAGCTTATTGTTTTAAGCCGATGAAGATTGCTAACTTTCCAAATACAAGAGGAATAACTCTTGAAGATTTAGCTACTAGTGACGATTATTATGCTACTGAAAAAATTGATGGCGCTTGGTATTGTTTTAACAAAACTCCTAATTATGCTTATTTATTTGGAAGAACTATTAGTAGAAAAAATGGATTGCCAGTAGAAAAAAGTGATAATGTCCCTCATATTAAAGAAGCTTTATCAATATTACCTCCAAATACTATTATTATTGGAGAAATCTATACAGGAGATAAAACTAAAACTTCTAAAGATACCGTTTCTATTATGGGATCATTACCAAAAAGGGCAATCGCTCTTCAAAAGAAACAAGGTAATGTTCATTATTATTTACATGATATTATTATGTATGATGGAGAAGATTTATCTACTTTAGGAGCTTTTGATCGTTATAATAAAATTAAAGAAATTTATTTTGATTTAAAATTAGATAGATATGATTTCTTAGAACTCGCGCCTATTCTTGATACTAAAAATGCTTTAGAAGCTGCGGCAGAAATTATTGCTAGAGGTGGAGAAGGCGTCGTTCTTAAAAAGAAAGATTATCCATATGAATATAATAAACGTCCTGCATATAGCTCTGTAAAGATTAAAAAGGTAGATACGGTAGATGTAGTATGTATGGGATTTGAAGATCCAACAAAAGAATATAATGGGAAAGAAACTTCTGATTATTTAATGAATATTAAAACAGGAGAAAAATTTATTAGAGGTAAACGCTCAGAATTAAATATCTTAGAAGATGCGATGAATAATGTAGAAGATTTTATTGAAATAACTAAGCCATTCTATTATGGTTGGAAAACTGCGATTAAAATTGGTTTATATAAAAACGGAGAATTAATATCTATTGGCACAGTATCTTCAGGTCTTACAGATTTTTATCGAGAAGATTTTGCTAAGAATCCGCAAAAATATATTGGACAAGTTATTGAATGTGAATGTATGGAATTAAAAGATGGGTCGCTGAGACACCCCATTTTCAAACGTTTCCGTGAAGATAAGAATGCGGAAGATTGTAAATATGAAGAAATTTTTAAATAATTATATTGACGTTTGAAAAAAATTATGATATAATTATTATAGAAATAAGGAAAAGGAATTAAAAAAGAAATAGAAAAAATTCTTTGACTTATTTAAAAAATATGATATAATATATAAGTAATTGATGATAGAAAAAATTATTGAGTTTACATGATAAACCTTATTGAAAAAATATTAAAAATTATTTGACTTCTATCAAAAATTATTATATAATATATATGTAAATGATAAGTAAAACTTATCAGCCATTATTAGAAAGATTATTAAATAGGAGGAATTATTATTATGGCAAAAGAAAAAATGGAAAAAAACCCTTTAGAACTAACAGGAAAAGCTATGGCTTTGGTATCATTCTTACGTGATCATGGAGATGAAATGACAGCTAAGGAAGTTGCTGCAGAAATGGGAATTACTCCACAGTCAGTAAATGGAACTTTTACAGCTTTACAGCGTCGTGATCCTCAAGTAGGATATCGTCAGGAAGTTAGTATTCAAGATGAAGAAGGTAAAGAAAGTACAGTAAAATTCTTGGTATTAACTGATTACGGAAAAACAGCTGATTTTGTTACAAAAGGAGAATAATTTAAATATATAGCTTTAGTTAAAAACTAAAGCTATTTCTCTCTATCTAGAAAAAAATATTATATGTATATACACGGAGGATAAAAATGATTAATAAAGTAACGAATGAATGTAATATTAGTGGTAAATTATATGGTTTTGGTAGATTTGGATTAAAGAAAGATGAAAAAGATGGAAAAATCCGTGGAAGCATTGTTGTTTTAACTGATGCGGAAACTCAAAATGTTGTTGAAATTAATTTCCTTCCTCAATCGCCAACTTATAAAAATGGTAAAGATAATAACAACTATACTGTTTTGAATGAAATTATTACAGAAGAAAAAACAGTAGAAAAAGTTGGTGAAAAAGACGCTATTTCAGTTAGAGTTTCTTGTAGTTTATCTACAAATCCTTATTATACAAGACAAAATGACGAATATGTATTATCTGAACCTGCGCAGATTAAAGGAAACTTTATTCATATTGACGCAAAAGCTAAACCTTCAGCAGTTTTTAATATTGATTGTTTAGTACAGAGTATTGCTCCAGAAGTTAATTTTAGTGGAGAAGAAACTTCTAATAGAATTTTGAATGTTCAAGTATTTGATGATTATAGAAAACTTTTCTTCCCTTTAAAATTTAAAATGGAAATGCCTGAGGGAATTGCGTTTATTGAACGAGAGTATGTTCAAGGCGAATCTTATGTAACTTTAAGTGGAGAAATTATTAATCGCACTGTTGAACAGGCTCCGGCTGAAAATGAAGATATGGGATTCGGAGAACGCGCTCAAGTTAATAGACCTCGTACTATTCGAGAATATTTAATTACAGGAGGTACAACTCCAAGAGAATTCCCTATGGATGAAGAAGAAATGGCTGCGGCTCGTCAAGCTCGAGAAACATTCTTAGCGGAAGCTAAAAATAGAGCTATGGAGAAAAGTAATAAACCTACTGCAGTCAATGGTTTTAGTTCAGGTTCATCTACAGCATCAGCATCAGCATCTACAACAACAGTAAAATCTAATAATAAATATGATTTCTAGAAAGGGGCGAAATAATAAATGATTGATTTAACTACTATAAAACCTAATGTCGTTAGTCGCGACATTAGAGGTTATTCATTTTTAATTTACGGAGGTTAATGGGGCTTCCCTGTATAGTGATATATAGAAAAAAATGCCTGTAAAAAACTGGAAACCTTAAAAGGTAATCAGAACGGAAGGTTTTTCTTTAAAAGGAATTACCACGTGCAACGCATTGGGAATGAACCTATTTTAAAAATAGAATATAATTTCCCCACGAGACAGGACTCTTTATTAATAAAGATGAAAAGTTATGCTGAACTAGATATGAATTGACATATAGTATACTTTTGAAGATTAAGTTGTTCTTCAAAAAGTTATGAGAGAAATCTCTAGAACTAAAAGATAAAAAGCTTTTAGGATAACACCACTTTGCCGAAAGTTGGAAAAACAACTTTATTATCAAGATTTCCGAAACATCTTATTGTTGCCGCAGAAAAAGGTTATAGCGCGATTCCTAATGCTATGGCAGTGCCTATTAATTCTTGGGCAGAATTTTTACAAGTTTTAGGTCAGTTAAAGAGCGATAATAAAAAATATGAAGTTGCCAAAGCTAAAGGTGAGAAATATGAGAGAATGTTTGAAACGATCGGTATTGACGTTGTAGATATTCTTTATGATTATTGTGAAAAATATGTTTTGGCGCAAAATGGAGTTCAAAAAGTAAGTGATATTCCTTTTGGTCAAGGATATGCCCTTATTGCTAAAGAATTTGACGAAAAATTACGCTCTATTGTGCAAATGAATTATGGGTTAGTATTGATTAGTCATGCTAAAATTACTAAGAGTGAAGATAATCCAGACTTAAGTTATGCAACTTGTACCTTAGGAAATAAACCTAAAAATATCTGTACTCGTTTGGTAGATATTTATGGATATGCAACAGTAGATCAAACTGAGGATGGTTTAGTTCATTCTCTTCATGTTAGACAAACTCCTGAATGGGATGCTGGATCTAGATTTAAATATATGGAAGAAACTATTCCATTAACTTATAACAGTTTAGTTGATTCAATTCACGATGCCATTGATCAAGAAGCTAAAGAATTTGGTGGAGAAGTGGTAACTACAAATGATTCTGTTAATCATTATAGCGTTGAAGAACAACCATCTTACGAAGAAATAATGAATAATATTAACGGTATTATTAGGAAAATTATGGATAACGCAGTTAAAAATGATAACGGAGATAAAGCCCAAGCAATTATTTCAAGTATTATTTCTAAATATTTAGGCGAAGGTGCTAAGTTATCTAAAGCCACTCCAAATCAAATTGAGCAATTAACAATGATTGAATTAGAATTAAAAGAGGTTGAGTAATATCAACCTCTCTTTTTGTTTGATTTTTCTTATTTATTATGATATAATATGTATATAAGAAAAAGGAGAATATTATGACAAGAAAATATGCTGTTATATGTCCTCATTGTAAAGAGAAATTCTTTCGAGAAGATACAGAATTTGTTAAATATAAAAATAGATATTATCATAAAGAGTGCTATGATATAATTAATCAAGATAATACAGAAAAAGAAAAATTAGAAAATATGATTAAAGAATTGTTTAATATTCAAACGTTATCTCCTTTAATTAGAAAACAAATAAAAAATTTTCATGAGAACTCAGAATATAATTATACATATAGTGGAATGAGAAAAACTCTAGAATATTTTTTTCATATAAAAAATGGAGATATATCAAAAGCTCATGGAATAGGAATTATTCCTTATGTTTATAAAGAAGCTAAAGAATATTATTATAATCTATTTTTAATAGAAGAAAAAAATAAAAATAAAGAAATTAATAGTAATGTAATTAATATGGTTATATCTGCACCACAAAGGAAACCTATGAAAATAGTTAAAGAAATAAAAATGGAGGAAGATGAATGAATTATGAAAAATATGTTGATAAACTAGCAAATATCAATGTGCTAGGAAGATTAGCTAAAAATCCTTCTTTATTAGAGGAAGTGGCTAAATATAAAATTAATTTATCTGATTTCGTTGATAGATTACATAAAATTTGTTTTGTTTCAATTAATAATCTTTATGCAAATGGCTTGAAAGAAATTGAGGTTATTGATGTTTACAATTATATTAAACAATCACTCCCACAAGAAGAAAAATATTTTTTAAGTAAGGATGGTCAAGATTTTTTAAAGAAAGCAATTTTTGTATCAAAAGAAGAAAAGTTTGATTATTATTATACTCGTATGAAAAAATTTTCTTTATTGCGCGCTTACATGAAATGCGGCGTTGATATACAAGATTTTTATGACCCAGACTTAGTAGATTTTGAAAAAAGAAGTAAACAAGAAAATTGGTTAGATAATTCTTCTATAGAAGAAATTGTTAATGCGATAGATAAGAAAATTGATAAGATTAGAGATGATTTTAAATTCGAAGGTGCGCAAAAGAGTGAGACTCTTGGAAACGATATTTTTGATTTTTTAAATAAAATAGAAGAAGAACCTTCTGTTGGATTACCTTTACCATTTGGTATTTATAATACCGCAACTGCTGGGGCAAGATTAAAAAAATTATATGTATCTTCTGCGCCTCAGGGAATGGGAAAAACAAGGGCGATGATTGCGAATATGGCTTATTTATCATCTGGTAGATATTATAGTTCAGAAGAAAAAAGATGGATTGATTTGTCATGGAAAGAATCAGCTCTTTTTATTTCAACTGAGTTGGAAAAAGAAGAAGTTCAGAGTATGACTTTAGCTTTTTTATCAGATGTAAATGAAGCAAAGATTTTAGGAAGAGAACCTATTAGTTATGACGAAAAAGAAAGAGTTATGGAAGCAGCTAAAATAGTTAGTGAGTCAAAATTATATTTTGAAATGATTCCAGACTTTTCTATTGAAGATATAGAAAGAGTAATAAAAATAAATATAGAAGAAAACGATGTTAAATATATTGCTTTTGACTATATTCATTCAAGTATAAAATTGTTAGCAGAAATTTCTCAAGCAACAAGAGGTATGAAATTGAGAGAAGATAATGTATTGTTTATGTTCTCTGTTAAATTAAAAGATTTGGCTAATAAATATGGAGTATTTATTCAAACTGGATCACAGGTAAACAGAAGTGGAAATAATACTGATGAAGAATTTAGTTCAAATATGTTACGAGGAAGTTCAGCTATTGCAGATGTGATTTAATTGAAAAGAAAATTAACAATTAAAAGAAAACGTCGAACAATAGAGAAATCTATTGTGTTTGAGGTGGAGAATTGCTGGAAAGACTTTATATATGAAAGACTACAACGTAATCTGAAAAGATAAGCGTGAATGTTTAAAAACTTTCATCTTAGTTAATCAGCAGCCGAGCTTCTGTAAAATGAAGAAGGTTCAACGACTATCCGGTTGCGCGGAGTAGGAGTAAAATCCGAAGTACCACCTACCTAAGTCAGAAATGATATGGTAAAGATATAGTCTACTCCTTAATGAGAATTAAGGTATCAAGGAAAGCTGATTATTGTGAAATTTTTTCTCGTCCAACAGAAAAAGATAAAGAAGCTTATAAAAGAATAATAGGTCAAATAGGAAATACAAAATATGAACCTAATTTTATAAGAAATATTTATAAAAACCGTGGTAATAAATATAATTATTGTAGATTATGGTGTTATGCGGATTTAGGAACTTGTCGTATAACTCCATTATTTTGTACTAATTATGATTATGAAATTTTAGACGTTCCTATCTTTAATATTGAGGTTAAACAGAATGATTGATAAGGATTTATTAAAAAATAATTTAACAACAGAAGAAGTTTTTTCAATAGTGGATAGTTTTTCTGGAGAACCTGTTATGACAAAGTTTGGTTTTACAGCTAAAACTATCTGCCATAATCACTCTCAAGATACAAATTCAAGAAAATTATATTATTATAATAATAGTCATTTATTTCAATGTTATACAGAGTGCGGATATTTTGATATTTTTGAGTTTGTAATAAAGTGTTTTGAAATACAAAAAAATGAAGATATAGAACTACCTCAAGCTATTCAATATGTTCTAAATAAAACTGGTAGAAGTTCTTTTTCTTTTCAAGGAGAGAATAAAAATACTGAACATGATATACTTTTAGATTTAATAGGTAGCGAAATGACTTATGAAATAGAAGAAGATAAAAAGGATATGCAAGAATATCCTAACTTTTTAATAAAAAATTTACCTTGTCTTCCAATTAAAGAATGGGAAGAAGAACATATAACTTATGATACATTAAAAAAATATAATATAAGATATTATCCAGTAACTGCGCAAATAGTTATACCTCATTATGATATAAATAATAGATTAATTGGTATAAGAGGTCGCTATTTATTAGAGGAAGATACTCAAAGATTTGGAAAATATATGCCATTAATAGCGTCAGGAAATATGTATACTCATCCTCTTGGTTTTAATTTATACGGTATTAATTTAAATAAAGATAATATTAGAGAAAGTAAAATCGCTATTGTATTTGAATCTGAAAAATCTGTAATGATAGCAGAATCTTATTTAGATAAGAATATTAGTGTTGCAGTATGCGGTTCTTCTTTATCAAATACACAAGTAAAAGAATTATTATCCCTAGATGTTAGAGAAATAGTAATAGCTTTTGATAGACAATATAAAGAATATAAAGATGAAGAATGTATCAAGTGGCATGATAAAATTAATAAAATAGTATGTAAATATAAAGATTATGTTAAAATGAGTGTTATTTTTGATGAAGATCATCTATTAGGATATAAAGATTCTCCAATAGATTGTGGTAAAGAAACATTTTTAAAATTATTTAAAGAAAGAAAGGTGGTTATTTAATGGAATATAAAATAAGAGGATTAAATCTAAAAAAAGATTTTTTAAAAGAAATTTTTGAAAATCGAGGAGTAAGTCAAGAGGATATAATGAAATATTTACACCCCTCTTTTAATAATATACAAGATTGGCGCGCTTTAGATAATATAGAAGATGCTTGCGCTCTACTAAAGAAACATATTGATAATAATAGTAAAATAGGAATTATAGTAGACGTCGATGTTGATGGAACAACTTCCGCTGCTACTTTATGGAATTTTATTAAAAGAATTAAACCAGAACTACAATTAGAAGCTATAATTCATGAGAAGAAATTACATGGATTAACAAACGATTTATATGAAGATGTATATAATAATGATTATAATTTAATTGCGATTCCAGACGCGGGTAGTAATGATTATGATAAACATAAAAAATTAAAAGATTTAGGAATTGATGTTTTAATTTTGGATCACCACGAAGCGCCGTATTATAGTGAAAATGCTATAACTGTTAATAACCAATTATCTAAAAATTATAAAAATAAATCATTAAGTGGCGCAGGAGTTGTGTGGCAATTTGTTAGAGCATATATAGATATTTTTAATTTAGATATTGATGCTAACGATTTTTTAGATATTGTAGCAATCGGAAACCTCGCAGATATGATGAGTTTAAGAGAGTTAGAAACAAGAACTATTGCGATTAAAGGACTATCAAATGAAAAAAATACTTTTACTAAGCATTTTCATAAAGTGCAAAATTATTCAATAGGTGATAAATTAACTCCAATAGGTGTTTCATTCTACATTGCGCCAAGTATTAATGCCGTGCATAGAGTTGGTACTTTTGAAGAAAAGAAATTAATCTTCGACGCAATGTTAGAAGGAGTTCAAGATAAAATGGTTCTAAGCACTAAAAGAGGACATTCAGGAGAAGAAGAACCTCTTTATGAACAAGCTATTAGAACCGCAATGAATGTAAGAAACCGGCAAAATAAAATTGTAGATGAAGCCGTTAAATATATAGAAGAAAAAATTGAAAAAGAAGAATTAACTAAACATAAAATATTATTAATAGAAATTCCAAAAGATAAAGTTCCGCAAGAGGTTGTGGGATTGATTGCAAATAAAATTGCGCCGAAGTATCAACAACCAACTTTGCTTTTGAGAGATATTGATGGTAAGTTGATGGGTTCAGGAAGAAACTTCTCTAATTCTCCTATTGAGAATTTTAGAGAGAACATAGAAGAAAGTGCATATACAGAATATGCAAGAGGTTAGTAACATGGCCTTAACACACCTTTTCCGGTAGATGGCTGGGGTTATCTATAAAGATAGCTAACGGGGAAACCTAAGTCAATAGATATGGTAATCCCGTGGGAAACTAAATAACGACAAAATAAAATTATGTATATTTATAAAATAACAAATAAAGTAAATCAAAAAATTTATATTGGAAAAACAAACGACCCAGAAAGAAGAAAAAGAGAGCATTTTTCAAAGACAAATTTAAAAAACGAACCTAATAAGATATTATATAGAGCAATGGAAAAATATAGTAGAGAAAATTTTATTTTTGAAATAATTGAAGAGTGTTCTGAAGAAAAATGGGAAGACAGAGAGAAATATTGGATTTCTTATTTTAATAGTCTAATTCCCAATGGATATAATATGATTGATGGAGGAAGTGAACCACCCCATTATTTAGGGGAAAAATCTGCGATTGCAAAATTAAAAGACTCTGAAGTAAAAGAAATTCAACAATTATTATTAAATAATAATTTTAATGAACTTAGTAATAAAGAAATTGCAGAAAAATATAATATTTCAACCGATCAAATTGAAAGAATTAATTTAGGAAAAAGAGGCTTTAACGATAGATTAAAATATCCTTTAAGAAAATATTCTAAAAAAGAATATGCAGAAGATATAAGAAAACTATTAAACAGTTGGAAATATAGCTGCCAAGAAATTGCAAATATGTATGGTGTTTCAAAATCTTGTATAAAAGAAATTAATAGAGGAAAAAACCATTTTAAGAAAGACACTGTGTATCCAATAAAGCCAGTAGGAGTTTCTGGTAGCAAAGAACAATATCTTCGAGCTTATCTGTTGTTAAAAGAGAAATATCCGGTAGTAGAAATAATAAAAAGAACAAATTTAAAACATAAAACTATTCAATCAATAAAGGAAGGTAAATACGATCGTTATTTAGAAACCTGTAACGACTAGAAACTTAATCGTTTCGTAGACTTATTATTCATACATAAGTCGAAATGGGTGTGCGCGCAGTCACGCGTAAAAGATAGTCTGAGCCACTAGAAATAGTGGATTAACTTGCATGCTAGTGCATTCGGAACTTGTATTAAAAAAGAAGATAAAGAAAAATTTCTAGAAGAATTTGATGAAAAATGGAAAGGTGTTATATTCAATCCAATCTATATGGTTGATTATGATTTTAATATTCAAGAAACTTCTTTTAATTTTGAAGAGATTGAGAAATTATCTGAATATATTTATTCTATTGGAAAATTAAATGAAGAGGGTATTTGGGGACAAGATATGCCTGAGTCAGAAGTCATTATTAAAAATCTTCCAGTTGATAACATACAATTATTATCTCCTGACAAAAAGCCAACTTTAAAAATCTCTTGTGAAAATATTGATTTTATGAAATTTAAATCTTCAGAAGAAGAATATGATAAATTAAAAGGAAGTAACTTTGGTACGGTATTTATTAATTTATTAGGTAAACCTAATATTAATAGTTGGGGAGGAAGAACAACTCCACAAATTTTAATTAGTGATTATGAAATTGTAGGTAATAAGTATAGTTTTTAGTTGTTTGAAATTTTAGTATTTTTATGTTATAATATAATTAATCAAAGGAGCAAAATATGGAATTATCAGTTAAACAAAAGGAATGTATAAATACTATTTCAGCTTTATATAAAACAGGACAGCAAATTATAACCATCGCAGGAGCAGCTGGGAGTGGAAAAGCTCAACCTGTCGATACTATTATTCCGACCCCCGAAGGAGAAAAAAGGATTGGAGATTTAAAAATAGGTGATTATGTCTATAATAGATTAGGAAAACCAGTTGAAGTTATTGGAGTTTTTCCACAAGGAATTAAGGATAATTATAAAGTAACGTTAGGAGACGGGCGTTTTACTTATTGTTGTAATGAGCATTTATGGACATATATTACTTCAAAAAATAATTTTAAAACTGAACCGTTACAATTTTTTATTGATAATGGGTTGTATTTAACAGACAAAAGGGGACATAAAGAATATAAATATAAAATACCAGTTCATAAGTCAATTGAATACCCAAAAAAAGACTATAAAATAGACCCTTATGTAATTGGTTGTTTTTTAGGCGATGGCTGTTGTTTAGAAAGAAAATTAACCATTTCTTCTGCAGATGAAGAATTAGTAAAAGAAGTTTCTATATTATTAAAAAGAAAATATAAAAAAAATCATCCTAATAATTGTAATTGGAACTTTTATTTAAATGAAGAGGATATTAAAAATAGAACCGATCAAATTTACTGTAATACTAAGAATTTATTTAAAGATTATGAAAAAGAAATAATACAACCTTCTTATTTAAAAAGAATTCCTGATGAATATAAATATGGAAATGTAGAAGAACGTTTATCATTAGTACAAGGATTATTAGATACTGATGGAAATATTGGTAAAAATAATAGATACAATGTTAGTTTTGCAAGTACCAGTTTAAACTTAATAAAAGATTTGAGAGAAGTATTATTATCTTTAGGATATATATCTTCATATACCGCAGATATAAGAAAAAATAGGCGGCCATGTTATAATTTACAAATTAACATTCCAAACGAAGAAAAATATAAGTTATTTAGATTATCTAGAAAGAAAAAAATTGCTCTAGAGGCAAAAAAGCACAAAAAGAGAAGAGATTATAGTAAAGTTTCTATTACAGATATTAAATATGTAGGACAAGAAGAAATGGTCTGTATCATGGTAGATGACCAAGAGCATCTTTACTTAACAAATGATTATATTGTTACTCATAATACCTCAATAGTCGGGCATATTATTAAAAATTTAGGATTACAAAAGAATGAAGTTGAGTATTGCGCTTTCACAGGTAAAGCCAGCTTAGTCTTAAGAAATAAAGGCATACCCGCACAAACAATTCATCATTTAATTTATAATGTGTTAAAAAATAGAGAAACTGGTCAATTTTATTTTGTAAAAAAGGAGTCTTTAGATAATTATAATTGCAAATTAATCGTCATTGATGAAATTAGTATGGTAGGAGAAAAATTATTAGCAGATTTAAAAAGTTTTAATATTCCTATTATTTGTTGCGGAGACCCTTATCAGCTAGAGCCGGTTAAAGATAGTTCTAATAATTTATTAGATAATCCTGACTTTCTGTTGACAGAAATTTTTAGACAAGAAGAAGGTAATAGTATTATTGATTTAGGAGAGCAATTGCGAAATCATCAAGGTATCTATTCTAATTATAATGATAATTATATTAGATCTATAAGTTCAGAAGAATTAGATTTAGGAATGTTAAATTGGGCAGATATTGTTTTATGCAGTAAACATTCAACTAGAATAGATTTAAATAATGAAATTAGAAAAGAAAAAGGATTTGAAAAACCATATCCTCAATTAGGAGATAAACTAATTTGTTTAAAAAATTATTGGGGTGTTACAAGTAAAAAAAATCTAGAACCTCTAGTTAATGGTACTATTGGTTATGTAAAAGAAATTAAATTCACTTCTTTAGCCAACTTTAATAGTTATATGGATATTAAATTTGTTCCAGAGTGGGACTTAGAAGATTATTATGATATTAGAATTGATTTAAACAAGTTTTTTAATTGGGCACCTTTTAAGAATACTTTTAGAAGCAGACCAAGAGTGGACATGGACTTCGGTTATTGCATTACAATTCATAAAAGCCAAGGTAGCCAATGGGATAAAGTTTTAGTTTATTCTGCTGATGCTTGGGGTGATAAATATAAATTATTATATACTGCGGTAACAAGAGCTAGTAAAAAATTGTTATATATTCAATAGGACAGGTCCATTGACATCTTATCAAAAATATGATATAATATAGGTATAATAGAGCGTAATATGTGAAGAAATAATTGTTGAAATTGAAAGTACTTACATAATTTTAAAAATAACATAAAAAAAAAGTCATTTTACTTGTTCTAAATAATATGATATAATAATAATGTTGGAGGTATAATATAATGAGACAATATCCAGGTTCTTTACATAATCATACAGATTATTCAAATTTACGATTAAGAGATAGTATTAATAAAATTGAAGATTTATTAAACTATGCAGACGAATTGGGTCAAGAAGTGATTGCTATTACAGAACATGAAACTATATCTAATACTATTAAAGTAGAAGAAATATATAATAAATTAAAGAAAAAAGGAAGTAAGTTAAAAGTAATTTTAGGAAATGAAATTTACTTATGCAGAAATGGAGTAAATAAAGATAATTTTATTAAAGGTCAGGATAAATACTCTCATTTTATTTTATTAGCAAAAAATAAAGAAGGGCATAAACAAATTAGACAATTATCTTCAAGAGCATGGATGCGCTCTTATATGACTGGCAAAATGAGAAGAGTTCCAACTTATTATTCTGATTTAGAGGAAATTATTGGGAAAAATAAAGGTAATGTTATTGGTTCTAGTGCCTGTATAGGAGGCGCTTTACCAACTCAGCTATTAAATTATAGAGAAAACCAAGATCCAGAACTATATAATGCAATTGTTCAATGGTGTTATAGAATGAATAATATTTTTGGAGAAGGAAATTTCTTTTTAGAGATGCAACCATCTAAGAATAAAGATCAAATTTATGTAAATAAAGAATTGTTGAAATTATCTAAAATGTTAAATATTCCTTATATCATTACGACTGATTCACACTATTTAAAAAAAGAAGAGGCTTCGATTCATGAAGCTTATCTAAAATCTCAAGAAGGAGATCGAGAAGTAAAAGAATTTTATGCAACAACATACTTAATGGATACAGAAGAATTAGAAAGTTTTTTTGATTATTTTTCAGAAGAAGAACTGGAAAAAGCATATAATAATATTTTATCTATTAAAAATATGTGTGTAGATTATAGCTTATTTAAGCCATTAAGGATTCCAGAGTTATCTTGGAAATTCCCTAAAACCAAAATAATTTCTGATTTTTATTTTGAAAAAATGCCAATGCTAAAAACATTTATTAAATCTTCATATAAGGGAGATAATATTTTAGCAAGGATTATTGTTGATAAAATTATAGAAGATGAAACCTTACAGAATGAACAAACTTATTTTGAAATAAACGATAATTTAAGAATTACTTGGGAAAGTTCAGAAAAAAATAACGCACATTGGAGTGCATATTTTTTAAATTTACAAGGAATTATAGACACTTGTTGGGATTCTGGTTCTTTAGTAATGCCAGGGAGAGGAAGTGGAGTCGGATTTATTTTACTTTATGTTTTAGGAATTACTCAAATAAACCCACTAAGAGAAAAAACAAAAACATATTCTTGGCGTTTTCTTAATCCAGAAAGAGTTTCTGTGCTTGATGTTGATTTTGATATTTCTGGCTTAAAAAGAAATCAAGTTTTAAGAGGATTTAGAAAAAAATATGGAGAGGATAGAATTGCGAATGTAGCAACTTTTGGTACTGAAAAATCTAAAAGTGCAATACTAACTGCTGCAAGAGGTCTTGGAATTGATGTCGATATTGCGCAAAGTATTAGTGCTTTAATACCATCAGATAGAGGAATGATTCGTTCTTTAGATCAATGTATGTATGGAGATAAAACTAATGGATTTAAACCAATTCCAGAATTTGTAAAAGCTATGACAAAAGATTATCCAGAACTATGGGAAATTGCGCATAGAATTGAAGGGTTAATTTGCCGTATGGGTATTCATGCGGGAGGTGTAATTTTTGTTGATGAAGATTTTGAAGAGTCTACTGCTTTGATGCGCGCGCCAGATGGGACAATAGTTACGCAATTTGAACTTCATGATGCAGAAAAAGTTAGTTTAATTAAATACGATGCTCTTTCAGTAGAGGCGGCAGATAGGATTCAAACATGTCTTGAATTATTAGTTAAATATGGTTATGTAAAAAAAGAACCAACTCTAAAAGAAACTTATGAAAAAATTCTAGGAGTTTATAATATAGAACGTGATAGTCCTAAAATGTGGGAGATGGTTTGGAATCATGAAATACTAAATCTTTTTCAAATGGAACAGCAAAGCGGTATTCAAGGCATAGAATTAACTCATCCAGAAAGTGTAGATGATTTAGCCACTTTAAATTCTATTATTCGATTAATGGCGCAAGAGAAAGGTACAGAAACTCCGTTAGAAAAATATGCTAAATTTAAAAATAATATTTTTCTATGGTATAAAGAAATGGAAGAATATGGTTTAACAGAAAAAGAACAAAAATTATTAATACCAATCTTAGAAACTTCTTATGGAATTTGCGAAAGCCAAGAGAGATTTATGACTCTTGTTCAGTTACCAGAATGCGGAGGGTTTGATCTTAACTGGGCAGATAGACTTAGAAAATCTATCGCAAAGAAAGACCCAAGTGGCTATATGAAACTTGAAGAAGAGTATTTTAAAAATATGAAAGAAAAAAACTTAAGTGAAAATTTATGTAATTATGTATGGAAAGTACTAATTGCTACTAGTCGTGGTTATGGATTCAATTTAAGTCATACTCTTGCATATTCAATTTTAGCATTACAAGAAATGAATTTAGCATATAAATTTCCAATTATTTTTTGGAACACTGCTTGTTTAATGGTTGATTCGGGAGCATTGGAAGAAGAAGAAAATTCCGATGAGGAATTTGATGAAGAATCGAAAAAGACAAAAGGAGTAAATTATGGGAAAATTGCAAAAGCCTTAGGAAAAACTTTACAAGCTGGTATTAATATTGCGCCACCTAATATCAATACCGCATCTAAAGAATTTAAACCTGATGTTGATCATAATCGTATTCTTTATTCTTTAAAAGCTATTTCAGGTGTTGGTGATAATGAAATAGAAATTATTTTAGATAATAGACCATTTAATAGTTTTGATGATTTCTTAGATAGAGTAAAAATGAAAAAAACTTCAGTTATTGCTTTAATAAAAAGTGGAGCTTTTGATGAATTAGAAAAGAAAGATAGAATCGAAATTATGAAGGAATATATTTCTATTATCAGTGAACCTAAAAGTAAATTAAATCTTCAAAATTTTAAAGGTTTAATTGATAGAGATATGATACCTGAAAACTTAGATTTTTATAGAAGATTGTTTAATTTTAATAAGTATATTAGACAAAAACAATTTAAAACTCCTACTGAATTATTTTTAGATGAAGTTGCGCAAAACTTTATGCGAGAAAATTATCCTAATGTATATGAAGATTGTGTTTTAAAAGATAATAATTTTATTGCGGTAAATGAAAAAAGATGGAAAAAAGTTTATGATAAAGAAATGGATACTGCAAGAAATTGGTTAAAAAATAATCAAGAAGAATTATTAAATGAGTATAATAAAAAATTATTTAACGAACAATGGGAAAAATATTGTTTAGGTACTATTTCTAAATGGGAAATGGATAGTATGAGTTATTATTGGCATGACCATGAACTTGAACATATTCAAGAAAGAAGATATGGTGTAAGTAATTTTTCAGAATTGCCTGAAGAACCTATGATTGATAAAATTTATAATTTTAATGGTAGAGAGGTGCCAACATATAAAATTACTAAAATTGTAGGAACTTGTATTGATAAAAATAATACAAAAGGTACTTTTACTTTATTAACTCCTGACGGAGAAGTTGTTGATATTAGATTAAGTAATGAGCATTATGCTTTATATAATAAACAAATTTCTGAAGTTCAACCAGATGGAGGTAAAAAAGTAAAAGAAAAATCTTGGTTTTCAAGAGGTAATAAATTAATGGTGGTAGGTTTTAGACGTGGTTCTAACTTTGTTCCTAAAAAATATAAATCAACTCCTGAAAAACACAGATTATTTTTAATCACTGATGTAAATGAGAAAGGAGAAATGCTATTTACTTCTGCGCGTTATGGCGCAGAAGAGTAGCTGTTATTATTATGAAAGACGAAATAGATATTTTATTAGAAAAATTAAAATATGAAATTGTAGGAATAGAGTGCGGCTGATTAGAACCGTCCTATAATATTAAAAAAAATTTATAAATTATTAAAAAAACAATATAAAGGAGTAAAAAATATTATGGAAAATAAAGAAGATGTGGTTAATCATCCTAATCACTACACTAATAGAGAAATTGAGTGTATTGATGAAATGATTCAAGTTTTTGGAAAACAAGTAGTTATGGACTTCTGTTTATGTAATGTTTGGAAGTATAGATATAGAGCGCTTGCTAAAAATGGACAAGAAGATATTGAAAAATCTGATTGGTATATGAAAAAATATTTAGAATTAAAAGAAGATATTGATAAAGCTGCAAAAGTTAAAAACAGTAAAGTAAAATGTAATGAAACAGGAGAAATACTCAAGTCAGCAAAAGAAGCTTGTGAAAAATATGGGGTTCATCATTTAAATACAGTAGATTGTTGTAATAAAAGATAAAAGAAATGCGGAGGTTATACATGGTCGTATCAAAAGTAAAAGTATATGGATTAGAAAACAGCGTTGTTGGAAGTAAATATCCAATGTCAATTAATATAAATAAATTAACACCAGATTTAACTAAAACCTGTATTAAATTAGCTCAGTGTGAAAAAGGAACTGGTCATGACAATTGGTTAAATGGAGTTATCGTCCAATTTGATTTAACCTTTACAATTAAAGCATGGACAGAAGCAGAGAGATATCATTTCTTAGACTTTATTAGTTCACAAAGTACAATGCATAGAATTACTAAATTTGATTTAGATACTTCATACGTTGAATACGTTGATGAAAGAGTGGTTGAAATCATGAAAGAAAAAGTTGCTGAATATAATGAAAATCCAACTGAGGAAAATTATCTTAAAGTTTTATATAGTAATCCATGTGGGTTTAAATTAACAGCTAAAATGACAACAAATTATAGACAATTAAAAACTATTTATAGTCAACGAAAGACACATAGGTTACCAGAGTGGCGTGACTTTTGTTCTTGGGTTGAAACATTACCATATGCAAAAGAATTAATTATAGGAGAAAAAGATGGATAAAATTATTAATTGTAAAAATATTGCACAAAAAATAAAAGATAATGTAAAAGAAGAGATATCTCATTTAAATTATAAACCAACATTAGTCATTTTTACTGATTTAACAGATGATGCAAGTGCGGTTTATATTAGACAAAAGGAAAAAGCTTGTGAATATTGTGGAATTAACGTTATTTCCATAGATTTAAAAGGATATAACAATATTGATGAATTATTACACGATATCGAAGTTTTTAATAATAGTTCTATTATTGCGGGAATAATGGTCCAATTACCTCAAACAACATGGGATACAGAAACGATTATTAACGCTATTGACCCTAAAAAAGATGTAGACGGATTAACTTGGTATAATGTCGCGCAACTTCACTTACACAAGCCTTTAGAAAAATATTTAGCGCCTTGTACTCCTAGTGGAGTTCTGAGCGTGCTGGAATCGATCGCTTTTCAATTTGAAGGCTCTAGGGTTTTAATGGTTGGAAGAAGTGATATCGTTGGACGACCATTAGCAGAATTATTAATACAAAAAAATTGTACTGTAACATTAGCGCACAGTAAGACCAAAGAAAAATCTTTTAAAAATGATTTTGATTTAGTTATTTCGGCTGTTGGAAAACCTAAAGTTTTTTGTAGTTTTGTTAATTCTGATAAAACAAAGCCGATTTTAATTGATGTTGGAGTTAATAGAGATGAAAATAATAAATTATGTGGCGATTTTAATTTAGAAAAGAGTGAGTATTTATATGCTACTCCCG